>OJRB01000021.1_pt1 | contig 96660 bp, 95 predicted proteins | sample 1599061 | NCBI WGS metagenome assembly OJRB01 (sample SAMN03922522, study PRJEB24848) | human gut metagenome | isolation source: stool sample | host: Homo sapiens | place: Germany | collected 2010-02 | reverse complement strand
TTACTTTCTCTTAGAACTTGACGGGGGTGTCCAAGATGAACTTAATGACCCACCCTTATACTCACTAGCCTCGTCAAAACACCAACATACACTATTTTCACTCTAATTATTACCATTACTATCATTTTCACTATCACTCTCATTATAACTTTTCATTTCATTTTCATTATCGTTACCTTTATTACCTTCATCTTCATTATTTCCATTATCATTATCACTACCTTTATTATTCTTATATTCGCTATCATCATCACCCTCATATTCATAATTACTTTTACTCTTTTCATCATCATTATTATAATCTTTATCATCTTTTTCATTTTTATCGTCATCTTTATTATTATCAATCCCAATCAATTTTACCAGTATCAACTTCTTCTGCTTCAATTATTTCAGTTTCATTATTTTCATTATTTGCTTTATCTACATTATTCTCATTATCATCATATAAATAATCAAGTTCACTTTTATATACTTGTTTATTTTTAATTATAATACAATTATCATCTTTAACTAATCCTATTCTATCTATATAATTAACATTATTATCAAGTTTTATTTTAGAATCATCAAGTTTACCTTTAGTAATAATTTCATGAAATTTATTAATATCACCTTTAAATATAACTCTAGGATTAACTTCAAACATACTACGTTTATCTGTTCTACGAATAATATTAAGTTTTTCTAATGTAACAATAGCATTAGCAAAATCTCGTTTATTACATCCACTTCTAATTCCATTCCTACAAACAGCATCAAATAAATCCTTACTAATTTTAACAACATTAGAATTAAAACAAATAGTATAATTAATAAAATAAAAAAGTTCATGAAGAATTATACTTCTTAATTCAACTATTTCTCTCCAAGCATTAATACCAACATTAGAATAATATCTTTTAATAATTTTACCTGTATCAAAACATTCCATACGTCCAGTACCACATAGATATTTTTTATTATTATTTTTAACATCAATATCAAAAGTATTAGGTATAATAATACTTCTATCATTAGCTATATCTTTATTAATAGCATCAATAACAAGTTTATTATAAACTCGACTAGGTTTAAAATCTTCTTTAAAAGTCATAACAATAATAGTATTAAGTTTAACATAAAAATATATTACTCTAGGAAATTAGCGAAATGTGTTCCATAGATGGAACAACTTTCGTGCACAAAGGTAGTCATTTTTGCCACTTAATTTGCATACTGATGGAGAATTAGGTATTCAGCATGATACATAATATGTATTATAACTTATTAATAATCAATGTATTATAATTACTATAAAGATATATTATATATATTATATATAGATATATTATATAGATTCGCTGTGACCCGCTCCGAGCTTCGCTCTCCGCTAGACTCCCCGTGGAGGATGAATACAATCAGTATCAATCATATCAAGTTAATCAATACTATAATTATTATCATTATCTCTATTAATATCATTAATACTAATATGATTAAGTCTAACTCATCTCCATCCTCCACGGGGAGTATGACTTGCATATTTATAATCATATAATCCTCTACGATTGAAATGTTAAAAATAGTTTTTCTCTTGGTAGATTCATTCAAACTCTTACATTTGCTAAAAACAATTAAGTTATGGGTAAAGATAAAAGTGAAACTAAACCTAAATACACTAGAGAATTTCATAGTGGTGAAAGGAATAAAAAAGAAGTTAAAGTTCCTAGTAAACTTAAACTTGGAAATATTGGTATTGATAGTATTATTAAAACTAAATAATTTAGTGTTATGATTAAAGTTGAAAGTAAATTTAAAGATTTTGGTATTCAAATACCTACTGACATTAGCGAAATAACAAGTGAAGCACTTGACGCTGTTCTTACTAATGTAGTTATTGCTAAACATTATTGTGTTGTTGCTCTTTGCCAAAATGAAAGTTTGTTCGGTGTTATTAATAATAAAGTAAGTACAGTTGAGGTTATGCCAATTATTGCTAAAATTAGTAAAGAAGATGCTGAACTTATTGGTATGAACCAAATGGATAAGATTATTATTGACCGTTCTACTCTTGAACGTGGTTATCATCTTTATCTTAAACATAATGTTCTTAGTCCTCAATTTGTTAATAAGTATATTACTAATGATACTGAACTAACTCGTTCTATTACTGTTGGTACTTTTGGACAAAATCAAGGATATAAAAAAGGACAAAAAGTTTGGTTTGTTGAATTTAAAGTTATAGCTATTAATGATTTAAGAGCTGCTATTACTGATAAACATAAAGCTATTAATCCTTTTGTTTATCATTCTGCTGAAAAAGCTAATTAGCCATTTTCGTCTAAATAATCGAACTCTTCTTAGAACTACTTATGTATAATTTAAAATTATAGGTACTTGTATTCTTGTTTATAGTAGTAATCTAAGAAGAGTTCTTAAACTTTCAATTATGGATTTTAAGACTAATACTAGTTTTAATATTGCTAATACTAGTTCTCATGAAGATTTTGATGATGATTATATTCTTATCTATAAAGATATAAATAATATATTAGATGATATTGGATTTCAAGGTGACGATAGAATACTTTGTAAATCTATTATTGAAAGTCTTGAAAAAGAAGCTAGTATTAATATACGAAAAGATAAATGTGTTGCTATTCCTCATATTGGTACTATTCAAAAGAATTGGTATCGTTCCAAACTTATTAGTCATTATAAAGACTTTAAAGAAGCTAGAAAAACTATGACTAGAGAAGAGTATAAAGAATATACTGCTAAAGTTATGGAAGAAGAAAAGCAAAAACATTATGAAGAAGAAGAAAAGATTAAGACTGAACTTAAGTTTAAAAAGAAACTTCTTCCTATTTGGATTAAACTAAGCAAAAAACATAGTGCTGCTTATGCTAATCTTTGGCTATATGCTATGGGTAAACTTGAAATTATTGAATTTGATGAAGAAGTAGAAGAAATATATGAGCGATTTGGAATTGGATTGGATGCTGACCATAGATGAAACTGGTATGCCAAAAGCTCCTACACTTAAACAACTTCTTGATAGAGATGTTAGTCTTTTATATACTAGAGATAAATCTCCTAATAAAGAGATGTATGTTAAAGAAGTTGGAGTTATTTATTATCTTGGTGACCCTAAAGGTCCGTGTCTACAAGAAGGTCTTAGTGAAAAAGAAGCTCTTAAGAAAGCTATTGAAAATTTTGATTTACCTAAAAATTATCAACCTGATATTCTTGTTTGGAAACTTATTAAAAGATATTATAATCAAAAAGCTGGAGCTGGTATGGAAGCTGTACTTAATATTAAGCGTGGTATTCATAATGTTGCTCTAGCTGCTAGCAAGTTAAATGAACTGTTGAATGACAAATTATCTGATGGTGCTAGTCTAGAAGATGTTCCAGTTGTTATTGGTTATATGAAACAAATTAATGATTTAGCTAATCAGTTTCCAAATACGATTAAAGCTCTTAATGTAGCTGAAGAAAATCTTCTGTATGAACAAGAGAATGTTGCTGGTAGAGGTGGAGTTGAAATTATTAGTAGTATGATTGAAGAATAAGCTGATGCTGAATCTATTCCATCCTCCACGGGGAGTCTAGCGTAGGCACGTAGTGCCGAAGCGGGTCCAAACTAGTGTTGAACTTAATGGTATTAATAATATGGAACTTAGAGATAAAAGATATAATGATATTAGACTTATTTTTCATGAAGAAGAACATAAATATAATGATAGTCTAGGTAATGATTATATTTCTACTACTACTATCCTTCATAATTATGCTCCAAAGTTCGATAAGAACTATTGGTTGAGAAAGAAGTCTAAAGAACTAGGAATAAGTGAGAAGAAACTAGAGGAACAATGGTCAACTATTACTAAAGAAGCTTGTGAACGTGGAACTAATACTCATAATGGTCTTGAAGATGGCGTTAAAGGAGCATCTATGTTTCAACAAGCTATTAATTATCTTGATAAACGTGAAGATGGTGTAATGGTTACTATTGCTGATATTCCAAATTTTGGTGCTAGTTATAAGTTACTTAATCTTAAAGATTTTATTGAACTTACTAATAATCGTTATCCTCTTATTTATGATGCGTTTAAAATGTACACTGAAAGAGGATATAAGATTTATAGTGAGATTGGTATGTTTCTTATAGATTGGTTAATTAGTGGAACTATTGATATTCTTCTAGTTAATGAAGATACTAATTGTGCTGTTGTAGGCGATTGGAAAACTAATCGTGGTGGATTAAGATTTAGTAGTGGTTATTATAAGAAAGATAAAACAGTTAAACCTGCACAACAAACTAATGTTTGGGTTGATAAAGATGAACGACTTTTAGCTCCTCTTAATCATCTTCCTAATTGTAATGGTGCTATATATAATCTTCAACTTAGTATGTATGCTTTTGCTGTTGAATATATACTTGGTTTAACTATTAAAGGTATTTGGTTATGTCATATTGATAGTGATTTTGAACTTAATGAATATGGTATGCCAAAAAGATTTTCTGATGGTCTTTATCATATTAAAGAAAATCCTATTGAAACTACTAAATTTTTTACTATGAATTATCTACGTGATGATATTAATAAAGTTCTTAAAGATAGAGAATTACAAATTAAAGCTAGTGGTGTTCAAACTCAATTTAAACTTGCTATATGAAATTAAATAAAGACAATTTAATTGGAGTAATTATTGGTTTTATTGTTTTAGTTATATTTGCTGTTTGTTTATCTAGTGGATGTACTAAACGTATTACTCCTGTTCCAGAGATTAGATATGTTCCTGTTACTGATTCTACTGCTGTTAATGAATTAGTTCTAACTAAAGAATTGCTTCGTAGAACTCAAGATTCTCTTAACGCTTATAAATCTGATACTACTATTAGTGCTGATTATTTTGTAGCTAAATATAAACTTGAACGTATTAGATATTATAATGATATTGCTGGCAAAGGAAATAATATCAAATATCTTAGAGGTTGGATTCGTAGAACTCTTGATGAATAAGTTATGTATATTATTAATCGTAGAAAAAATATAAGATTAATTGGCGATGAACATCATATTGATGATGACTTTGCATTTGTGATTTATAAAGTTCAAATTAAAGTTCTTTGGTTTTGGGTTACAATTAAAGAATTTGATGAAGATGAATATTATGACGCTGTTGATTGTTTTAGATATTGTACTAATCCTTATATAAATTAAATTATGGCTTACTTTGGAGATGCTTTTAAAAAACTATCTATTAAAGAAGGTGGTTATGTAAACGATAAAGATGATGCTGGTGGTGAAACTTATAGAGGTATCAGTCGTAAATATAATCCTACTTGGCAAGGTTGGACTATGATTGATTCTTATAAGAAACATTATACTGTTGGTAGTAAAGAGTTTAAGTCTAAGCTTGATAATGATGTTCAGCTTCAGAAACTTGTTTGGGAAAAGTATAAAATAGGTTATTGGGATGTATTTGAACTTGATGATTTTAATAGTCAGAGAGTTGCTGAACAATTATTTGATACTAACGTGAATTGTGGTCAAGTTGCAGCTATCAAGATGGCTCAAAGAGTTCTTGGTCTTAAAGAAACTGGTAGATGGAATCTTGATTTGCTTAATAAACTTATAGAAATAAAAGATTAACTTAATACTGTATAGAATTATGAAGAAGATGCTAATAGCAATATTTATAATAGCGATTATTAATTTATGTGTTACTCTGTATTTATCAATAAGTCGTTTTAGTGTAGAAGCCAATTCATATAATAAAAGTGACACCGCTATTAATCATGTTCGGATTGATTCTATACAGTTAGTTATAACTGAAAAAGAAAGTATAGTTTATAAACTTAAAGAACATGAAAAAGATATTGAAGATAAAGTTATTAGTCTTAATGATAGTGCTACTTGGGAGTTATTCAAGAAGTTGGTGTCAGAGTGAGATTGATAATGTAGTGCATCCTCCACGGGGAGTCAACACTACTGATACAACTGTTCTTGTCCCTATTAATATGATTAAGATTGCTAATACTAAAATTATTAAAGCTAAACTTTATAAAGATATTATTAACGAACAAGATAGTATAATTAATCTCCATAAGATTAAATATAATGCTCTTTATAAAGAAGTTGAAACTTTACAAAATAATCTTGATAATAGTAATAAAGTAAATGATAATTTAAATAAGTCTATTGAACGTATTAAACGTAAGAATAGATATTTGGTAAGCGGTGGTGCTGTTTGCGCTATCGCTTTTGTTGTTTGTTTACTAGTTAAATAAAATATTATGGCTGATGGTAAATATCCTTTTCTAGAATACATTGAAGAACCTGATAAAGAGAAAAAGTATAAGAAAGCTAGTGATTGTGGATGGTATGACCCTCATAATAACTTTTTAATTGGAGATAGTGGTGGTTTTCTTTTAAATATTAGACCTGGCAAATTTGTTAATACTGAACTTTTTAATGAAGCTGCTAGAACATATCAAGCCACAGGTAAATATACTCAATTTAAAGTTGATAGTATTCCTCATAGACAATTTAGACGTAGAGAATGTGATAGACGACGTAATGGTTTTTCTGCTCCTTGTTGGCAAAATCCAGATGGAAGTATAGAAGATGTTTGGATAACAGGTGGTCATTATAATTTTCTTAATTATACTCGTATGGAACGTACAGATGAGTCATCTGTTATTGTTACTGAACATGGAGCTACTGCTAAAAAGATTTATAGTTTTCCTAGTTTTATTGATGCTCAATTTTGGACTTGGCAAATTATAGAATTTTGTAGACGTAATGGTTTACATCTTATTATTGATAAAACTCGACGTGGAGGTTTTTCTTATATTATGGCTGCTGATAGTTCTAATGAAGTTAACTTATCTAAACATAAAGTTGTTATTCATGTTGCAGCTGATAATAAATATTTAATTAAACAAGGAGGTTTAAGTGATTTTGCTGTTAATAACTTAAAGTTCTTTGAAGAAAAGACTCCATTTAAAAGAGGTATATATAGTCCTACTACTGATAGTTTTAAACTTGGTTATCGTATGAAAAATGGAGTTGAAGCTGATGATAGTTGGTCTAGTTCTCTTTTAAGCGTTAGTGCTAATAATAATCCAGACTGTGCTATTGGTAAAGATGCTGTTACAATTAAAGTTGAAGAGCTATCTACAATGCAGAATTTTGATGAGTTTATGAATGTAACTGAACCTACAATGACTGTTGGTACTCGTACTACTGGTACTCTTATGGCTTGGGGAACTGCTACTGCTGCTAATATGCAAATATTTGAACAAAACTTTTATAATCCTAGAGCATTTGGATTTATGGCTTTTGAAAATGTTTTTGATAATGATGCTCGTAATGAAGTTTGTGGATTCTTTAAATCTTATGCTTGGGGTCTTGAAGGAGAGATAGATGGAGTTAAAGGATTTGATGAAGATGGAAATAGTAATCTACGAATAGGACTTAAGCTTGCTGCACGAGAAAGAATTGAAAAGAAAAAGACTGCTAAGACTTTTGCAGAATATCTTAATTATCTTGGTCAGCGTGCTTTATTTCCTGCTGAATCTTTTAGTAGTGCTAGTGAAAATATATTTAGTAGTGAAGCTCTTAATAAGTTTGAAGATAAACTTAGAGTTGATAATAGTTATAAGTTTTATACTGATGGTGAACTATTTGAAGATGGAACTAAAAAGATTTATTTTAAATCTAATGCTCGTATAAGAATTGAAAATCCTGATATGAAAACTTATGATTATATTCAAGGAGTTCCTAGACGCGGTAATGAAGACCCTCATGGTTGTATAAGAGTTTGGTTTGCCCCAGAATATGAAGAAACATATATTAATGATAGACTTATAAGAAGTATTCTTCCCGGTACTTATGTTGCAGTTTATGACCCTGTTGGTATTGATAAAGATAAAAAAGAAATTACTGATAGACATTCTCATAATAGTATATTTGTTATTGAAATGCCTAGAGAACGTAATGGATTTAAACCTAAACTATGTGCTGCATATTATGGACGTACTGAAAGACTAGAAGAAGCCGATGAAAAGTTTTATCGACTATGTAAATGGTATAATTGTATTGGTACTGGACTTGTAGAAATAAACCGTGGTGAAACTGTTTCTAATTTTCGTAAATGGAAAGCTACTAAATATCTAGGTTATGAACCTTTATATGTTTGGGATTCTGCTGTTAAAGAAAAAGTTAGTACTAGTTATGGTTATAATATTGGTAGTAGTCCTAAGAAACTAGATGGTCTTCGACTTCTTAAAGAGTTCTTATATGAAGTTATTGGTAAGAATGAATTTGGAGAAGATATTTATGTTTTTGAAAGATTTCTTGATTATCAAACAATTCTTGAACTTAAAAAGTTTAATGCCGAAGGTAATTTTGACCGTATATCTAGTCTTATACTTTTGGGTATATATTGGAAATCTATTGATATTAAAGGTAAACGAGAACTTGCTAGTCGTAAGAAAGTTACAGAAGATAATGATAAAACAGATATTTTTAATAGACAATGGTTTTAAGATTAAATAGATAAAGATATGTATAATTTTGGTAGACTTGATTTTCCTAATCAGCATGTTAGTTATGCTGAAAAACAAGAAGTTGATTGGTATGCTAAATGTTGTGATTACGTTATAGAAGCTGGTATTGCTTGTAAAGCTGATTTTAATGTAGAAGAAAAGTTTAATATTCTTCTTGGCAATATTCCTAGAGAATATTATAGAAAAACTCTTAATCCTTATAATGAGAAAGATGAAAATCTTACTCGTTTTCCAGCTACTATGCGTAATTATGATATGATGAAAGGTATTATTAGAAGATATATTGGTGAATATATTAAGAATCCACATGATTTTATTGTTGGAGCTAATAATCCAGAAGTTGTATTTGCTAGAGATGCTGAACTTGGTAAACAAATTATGATGCTTGCAGAACAAGCTGTTGCTAAGAAAATACAAGAAAGTTATATGCAGTTTGTTAATGAAGGTAATAATCCTGAACAATTTAATCCTGAACAAGCTGTTGATATTGAATCTTTTATTAAAGAATTTAATGAAAATTTTATTGATGATATTAGTGCACAAGGACAAGATTTAATTAATGTTATTGATGACCTTACTGATGCTTTTACTATATACGCTAGAGCTTATTTTGAATTTGTTGCTTTTGGAGCTTGTTATACATATAGAGATGTTGTAGGTAATCAATTAATTAAACGTGTTGTTAGTGTTAGAGATGCTTTTCCTGTTCCTAACGATAATATGTTTGCAGAAGATTATGATATGTTTGCTGAACGTCGTATGTTGACTAAACAACAAATTATAGATGAATTTTATGAATATCTTTCTGAAAAAGAACGTGAAGCTCTTGATACATATTATCAATATAGTGCTACTACTTCTAGTGATAAAGCACTTTTAAATTGGGATAAATATATGTATTATTTTGGTGATATATGTAGTAAATTTAATAAAGATGATTTGCAACATATTAAGAACACTAATATAATGGCTCGTGATGCTAATAATGGTTTATTTGAAGTTTGGCATACTGTTTGGAGAGGTGAAATAAAAGAAGGTATTCTTACATATAGTAATGGAGCATTTGTTACAACAAGAATTGTTGATGAAACTTATCAGCTTAACCATGCTAATGGTGATATTAGTATTGAATGGGTGTGGCGTCCACAAGTTTATGAGAGCGTTAGAATTGGCTCTCGTGCTACAAGTATATATCCTTATAAGGCTCGTCCTATTGCTTACAATAGGAATGGTAAACTTCCTTATAATGGTATTGCAGAACTTTTGCCGGGTTTTGGAAGATTTAGTGTTGTAGATACAGTTATTCCTTATCAAGTATTTCGTAATATAGTTTTTTATCATAGAGAAATGGCTATTGCTAAAAATAAGATGAATGTTCTTATGATTGCTAAGTCTCTTCTTGGTAAAAAACCTGCTGAAACTATATATCGTATGGCTGCTGATGGAGTGCTTTATATTGATGATGAAGATGATGCTAATCTTGTTAAAGCACAAAATGTTCGTTATCTTGAAAGTCGTATGAATAATTATATTACTGAACTTGGGCAACTTATTCAAGAGATTGAACAGACTGCTAAAATGGAATGTGATATGACTCCACAACGTTATGGTGAGATTGCTAATAGTGCTGGTAAAGGAGTTACTGATGAAGCAGTTATTCGTGGAAGTATGGGTTCTGTTATTATTGAATTTATATTTGATAAAATGAGAGAACGAGATTATCAAGCTGAAATGGATTATACTAAACTTGCTTGGATTGATGGTCTTAATACTTCTTATAAAACTAAAGATGGTGATATTAGATATTTAAGTCTTGATGTTAATAGTCATATATTTGCTAATTATATTGTTACTTGTAAAACTTCTGTTAAAGAACGTGAGAAACTTGAACAATATAAACAGCTTGCATTTAGTGCTGCTCAGAATGGTAATATGGATATGGCTAATGCTGCTATACGTGGAGATAATGTTGCTCAAATTAGTAAGCTTATTGATAAGTATCAAAACATTCAACGTGAACATGAACTTGATGTTGAACGTGTTTCTCAACAAACAGAACAACTTCGTCAAGAATTTGAACTTGCTAAGATTGATAGAAAAGCAGAACAAGATAGAGAAACAATTAGAGTTGAAAAATATCTTGATGGTCAGATTGAAGCTATGAAAGCAAATGCTAATATTATGAGTTTTGATAATGGTCTTAGTGATGCTGAAAAGAGTCAAGCTGAAGAACGTATGGAAAATGCTAGACTTAATCTTGAACGTAGTAAACTTAGTTTAGATGCTCAAAAGGCTTCCGTTGAAGCACAACTTAAAGAAAAAGAATTAGCTGTTAAACTTAAAGAAAGTGATGATAAAGTCAAGATTGCAAAAACGAATAAAAATCGTTATGATAGTAAAAGTAAATAATCGGCTGTACTTCTAAATTTTGTTCATAATAGGGCTGGACTTGCTTGTGAAAGTAGGTTCAGCCCATTTTCATTTTTATTTACATCACATGAGCCATTTTAAGCTCATTTTAAGCACTTTATTCATTTCGTGATAGATTAATCATTATGATAAAATTTGATTCATACACGGCTTCTCTGAAAGCGACAGGATAGGTTATTAGTAATAAATATCCTAGTTAGCAACAGTATGTTAGTCGGCAAATTGGTTTAAAGGTGAACATATTTTAACGATACAAGTAAAACTCATATTATTATTATAGTTTATATTTGTGATATAGTAATTAATTAAAAACAAAGAATTATGCCTAATTTTGATAGTTTTGGTTTTAATGGTGAAACATCTAATGGTGATGGAAAACCTACTGACGACATTACAGACCTTGATACAGGTAAAACAGGGCAGTTAGATGCTGATGGTAATTCTATTGATGATATTACTAATAATGGTAATGGAGATGGGAATAGTGATTCTAATGTTAATAAAGATAACCAATCTTCATCCTCCACGGGGGGTAAGCCTAATGACAAAGCGAATGACGCTGATGCTGAACATGGTTTAGAAGAAGGTACTATTATCGAAGATGGAGATAATAAATATACTGTTGATAAAGACGGTAATCTTATTGACGATAAAGGTAATATCTTTAAAGCTAAAAACGAAGTTGCTGCTTATCTTAAAGAATTTGAAGTAGAAGATACTAAAGAAGAAAATACTATTGATGTTAAATCGATTCAAGAACTTGTAGGTGTTTCTGTTACTTCAGAAGATGGTAAACCAGTTGCTTTTGATAATACTCCTCAAGGAGTTGCAAGTTATATTCAATCCGTTATTGATTTAAAACGTGATGAATTTGCTCAAGCTGGTGTTAATAAGTTATTTGAAGATTATCCTATCGTTGGTGATTTTCTTAATTATTATGTTGCAAATGGTAATTCATTTGAAGGCTTTGGTGAACTTCGAGATAGAAGCGGTATTGAAGTAGATGAAAATAATGTAAGTCAACAAGAAGCTATTGTTCGTGAGGCGTTTAAGGAATTTAATCGTCGTGGTAATGTTGATAAGTATATTCAATATCTTAAAGATAGTAATGAACTTTTCAATGTTGCTAAAGAAGAACTTGAAGCTCTTCAGAAAGCTGATAACGAAATGCGTGAAGCTAATGCTAAAGAAGCTATGCGAGTTAAAGCAGAAGAAGAGAAACAACTTGTGGAATTTTGGAATGGAGTTAAAGATTGTATTGATAAGCGACAGATTGCTGGTTATCGTATTCCTGAAACTGTTATTATTGAACGTAATGGTAAACAGATTTCTACTACTCCAGAAGATTTCTTCAATTATGTTTATCAAGTTGATGATAAAGGACTTTCTCGTTATGAAAATGATTTAATGAAGTTATCTCCTGCTGAAAGACGCGATGAAGAACTGCTTAAGGCTTGGCTTAAATATACAGGTAAAGGTTATGATAGTTTGATAGAAATGGCTGTTTCTGATAAAGAAGCTAAAAAGTTGAAACTTACTGCTAGTCAACGTAAATCTACAAAAGGAGCTATTAAAATAACTAAACCTGACAGTAAAAAAGATGCTCTGAAAGATGAGCGTTTTGGTTATTAACATAATAGTAAATTTGTAGATGAAAACATTACGTGTTATTGGACAAACTCGTTATGAAGATAGAGGTTATTCTAATGAAGAATCAATTGCTTATCTTCAGCTTCAAAAGCCAGAAGAAATTAATAGTTTTCTGACTTATAATTATGGTATGGATGATGACCGTTTTCCTTTAAGTTTTATTACTGAAGGTCAAGGTAGTCGTGGTATTAAAGATGTTGCTACTGTACAATGGACTTGGAAAACTATGGGTCGTATGAAGTTTACAGACTTTGTAACTTACTTTAATACTGGTATTACTAAACCCGGTCAAAATGGTAGTGAATTTGAAGTTCATTTCTCTACTCATTGGTTTATTGAACAACATGGTCTTACTGCTCCTGATGGTGTTACTCAAGTTCGTATTCAGAAAGACTTAGGTGAATCTGCTTATGGTTATGCTTATCTTCTGAAACTTACTTCTCCTAATCCTGATGCTTATGTTGACCCTCAATGGTTGGCTAAAGGTATGTATTGGGCAATGAGTGCTCCTACTGTTTCTGAATCTTATTCTAAAGGTAACAGAAGCAATACTATGGGTCCTGCTGGAATGACTTCTCAACTTGAGTTTTATCGTTATTCTAAAGAAATAGCTGGTAATCTTGCTAATGTTGTTACTCAATATCAATTCCAAAATGATAATGGTGGTACTTCTAATCTTTGGATTAACGAAGAGATGCGACAGTTCAACTTGCACATGAGAGTAATGAACGAAGAACGTTTGTGGAAGTCTGAATATAATCGTTTACCTGATGGTACTATTCCTTTGAAAGACCATGATAATGGTAAACCTATTCCTCGTACTGCTGGTATGTTAGAAATTTGTCGTGAATCTAACTACGATACTTATGGTGAAGTTCTGACTATTAACAAACTTGAACGTACAATTGGTGATGTTCTTGACCGTGATACTCAGGACGGTGATAAGAATGTGGCTCTTATGGGAGGTAAAGGATTTATTCGTGACTTTGAAATGGCTATCAGAACTGATGCTAAAGAAAACGGATTTATTACACCTCTTGGTGAAAAGATGATTCAAGATAATGGTGATGGTCTTTCTTATGGACGTTACTTTAATAAGTATAAAACTCCAGATGGATATACTATTACTGTTATTCATAATGCTTATTTCGATAAGGGTACTGATGCTGAAGCTGCTAAGCAAAATGGTATGATTCATCCTACTACTGGCTTGCCTATTACTTCTCATCAAGCTGCTTTAATTGATATGAGTAATTATAAAGGTAATCAGAATGTTCGTATAGTACGTCAAAAAGGACAGGCTTATAAAGCTAAAGTTATCGAAGGTATGACTGATATTCCTGCTTGCTGGGGATTGCCTAATACTAATCATGCAGCTACTGAAATTGATATGGCTCGTTATGAAGTTAAAGGCTCTATTGGTTTGCAGGTAGATAATACCACTAAGATGTTCTTATTGAAATGTGTATTATAATCATTTAAAAGAAGCTATTTAAGATATGGATTTTAACAAAGTAAATGAAGCTAATAAAGCAGGAGAAAATACTCCTGCTGCTTCTAATGTAAATACAGATAAACAGGTTATACCCCCCGTAGAGGATGGAGTAGATAAACAGCCTGCTAATACAGTAGGATTTAGAGATGAAAGTCTTGATGAACCTTATACTGAAAAACGAACTATTACTATTAATTTAGTTACTAATTATTCATTATATCGTAGAGTTAATGATAAAACATTACCTAAACGAATGGATAAGATTGGTAGTTGTGTTCGTAGTTCTCGTACTCTTTCTTCTAATAAAGGTGAGATTGAATCTTATTTTCCTGCTTTAATTGGTCTTGCTCCTAATAATGAAAACTTTATTTCACGGGTTAAGGCTTATCTTAATAATATTAGTGTTTCAGTTGATGAACTAGGTAAGACTTTTGATATTTCTTTCTTTTGGAATCGTAAACGAGATTATCTTCGTTTTAGAGCTGAAGAAGAAGCTATTGAAACTGCTTATATGAATAGTGACCGTAAAGGAGTTAAAGAACTTAGAGAAGCTCTTGAAGCTAAGATTACTAAGTTAAATCTTCTTGAAAGTGAAAAGTATAAATATGGTTATCCTATTGTTCTTGATGATTATCTAATTTATCGTCATTGTTTATTGTATAAAGATGTAGCTAAAGATATTGCTCTTATTAATTCTGACCCATCTATTAGATTTTATTTTAAAGATGACCAAAGAGAAGCTGAGCGTCTTGCTAAACATCGTCAGGAAATTAATTCTGCTAAAGGCAATTATGTTAAACTTCTCACTAATAGTGATTTGTTTGATGCTGTATTTATTCAATACTGTGTTGCCAATAATATTAATATTCCTAACGGTATGGCTATGGATGTTGTTGATAAACAATCACATCTTGATAAATTTAGTACAAATGAACCTGCTAAGTTTAATAAACTTTGCAATGATAAAGATATTACTATTAAATCTTTAATTGAGGTTCTTATTTCTCGTGGAGAATTTATCAGAGCAATTCATAATCAGAATATTACTACTCCTGATGGTGAGTTCATTGGTGCTAATGTTAAGGAAGCTGTTACATGGTTTAAAAATCCTACTAATAGTGCTCTTGTTAGTGCTTATAAAAATAAACTTAAAAACATTTGATTATGAACATTGGGGAGATGCACGTGACGTTCAGAGAACTGGCACAACAGATGGGTATGCAGACCGTTCGTGCTATTCTCATGGAAGATATAGATATTTGTCTTAATGCTGCTATAATTGAAAAAGCTAGAAATGTAATAGTAGAAAACGTTGGACCTGTTCCTTATAATGATAAGGTTGCTCGACAAAATGCTTCTATTAGTCCTGTTAATGCTCTTAGAACTTTATACACAGCGGGTACTGTTAACGGCAGAGATATTACAGGTAATGGAACAGAAGTTGACCCTTATAAAATTAATATTGATAGCGACGGAATAATGCTATATACAGGCTTTCAAGTTAGTTATAATGGCAAGACAATTTATGATTGTAGAATTATTGAAGCTGAAGATTTAGGTCAAACGCTAAGAGATTTCTGTAATCGTGCTGCGAAAGATGCTCCGATAGTTACTATATTTGGAGATGAATCTGGTATCAATGTTGATATATATACTGGACGTAATAATACAGTTAAACCCCGATTAGTTAAATATCTTTATATCAAAGAACCTGCTAAAGTTAAATTTGATGAAGATAGAGAAGAAGATTGGGTTAATTGTGATTTACCTCCTTATTTACATATGGAAATAGTTATGCGTGCAGTACAGATTTATCTTGCTAGTATTGGTGCTACTTCTAATGGAGCTGATAAACAAAGTTAAACTCTAAATTAAATTAAAAATGAGACAGTTTTTGTTAGCGGGCAATGTCGCTTATGGAACAAGTGTGCCTCTTGCTGCTGGAGCGGTTGCTTTTACTTATCTTGCTAATGGCAAGGAAACGATTGACGCTGACGGTACTAAGATTACCGATAAGTTTTACATTAATCTTGGTCGTGAAGCAAATGGTCCAGTAGTTCTTCCAGCTTATAAGAAACATCTTACTTTTGTTAAAGGTGTTTATCGAGCTGCTACTACTTTCTCTGCTAATCTTACTATCGGAGATGTAAATGCTTATTCTGATTATTCTATTATGATTGTGAAAAAAGGATTAAAGTTCAATGAACGTAATCGTTGGACTGCTACCATTCATACTGGTCTTAATCCTACTGCTAATGATGTAGCAAAGAAATTAGCTAACCAAATTAATAATAATATTATTGGACATGGTATTAAAGCATCTGCTGCTGATGCTAAAATCACTCTAATTGCTAAGTCTAAAGGTATTGATTATGAAATTCTTGGTGCTGATGAATTAGTTAATATAGATGTTACAGTTACAGCTCACGGTTTACCTGCTTATGGTGACGCTGCTTATATTACTGATTTAGCTAATAAGGCTGCTGCTGATGCAGGTATTGAATATACTTACCGTGATACTTATACTGAACTGTATCCTGCATATCCTATTAATCCTTTGAAGCAACCTGATAGTGCAGATGCTGGATATACTATCTTTACTCTTCGTTTTGCTGTTCCACGTGAAATGAAAACTAGAGATGAAGTTGTTCATCAGATTGTACAAATAGCGTTTCCTACTGGAGCTACTGCTATTGCAACTGTTGAAACTATCCTTAAAGCTATTGCTACTGAAGAAAAAGCATAACCTATTACCCGACTCGATTAGGTAAATATTAGGTAATATTAATCGAATAGGGGCTATTGGTATTAGCATTAGTGTTGATACTGATAGTCCCTATTCTTGTATCTATAAAAATGGAATTAATTCAAAATGCCTTTGAACAAGGTCTTATTCCCGGTATTGTTATTGTTATTTATCTTATAATTAATAAGATAATTGATAATAACAAAAGAAATCCTTTAGATGATATTGCCAAACTTCTTAATATAGTTACTAGAGATATTATTGAAAAAGATAGAGAAAAATCTAAATCTGTTGTTTCTATTGCTATAAATAATGCGGCATCAGAATGTACAAAATTTGTTGCTTCAACTATTATTACTAATAATATCGATAGTAATCGTGAACAAATAGAATATAATGCTAGACACTTAGTTAATAGTGTTTATTACGATACTTATTCTAAACTTAATATGTATCGTGGTGATGAAGATTATCTTAGTCATTATATGAAAGAAGAATGGAAAGAAGATATTTATAGTGATATTATAAATATTGTTTATAATAAAAATCTTAATTCTGACCAACGTATTCTTGCGTTTAATAAACGTATTGATATTAGAGTTAATGATTATACTGCTTATATTATTAATAAGGCATTTAAATAAGATGATATTATGATAAGAGGTTATATTAATAATCCAAAACAGCTATCGAAAGAGATGCAATTGCGTATTGCAAGCATGGCTGAAAAACAGGTGAGAATAGCAGAATTAGGCTTCCCATTGAACGAAAAAAATTGGTGCAAGCTAACACAAGGGCAAATTTTAATTCAAGCACTAGAAGCCTTAGAATTGCTTTCTGATGAGCAACAAAAATCAATTATTAATTCGTACAATAACTTAATGCTAGAATGAGTGAACAAATAGATGATAATTATGTTAATGGTGTCTATGTAAAAGCTGATGGAACTGAACAAGTTGAGATTAGTCCTCAATATGTTTATATGACTGTTCCTAGCAAATATGTTTGTGTTTATCATAAACTATTAGTTCTTATGGCACAATATGGACTTGATATGCTTAATGATTGTTCTGCTACTTGTAAAGGTAATAATAGAAATATTGTTACTTGTTGGAATATGTTTCAATCTGCTATGGCAGCATATCAACTTGGTCAAGATAAACTTGCTGAAACTCTTCTTAAATATATTAAAGGTCAACTTAATATTATTTATGAAGGTAGTGAACAAGTTCAGTATAGTGGTTCTATTACGCTTCCTGTTGATGAAGAAGGTAAAATTCATGCAATAGTTAGTTGTGGAGATGCTCCTAAATTTTATGTTGACCCTGAAACTGGTAAACTTTGGGAGAAGAAAGAAGAAGGTAAAGAATATAATGAAACTTATAGTCTTAGTGATGCTGATTATGATAATGAATAATGTGAATGTGTTCCATCCTCTACGGGGGGTCTACACTATGAATTTAGTAAACCTAGAGAACGTATGAAAACAATAGAAGAAGAACTTGGTAAAGTTAGTCTTACTTGTAATGGTCAATGGAATGATAGACCTTATGAAAGACTATGTATAGTTCATGACGGTTTCTATGCTAGCTATATATCTCGTAAAGCTGTTCCTGCTGGTATTCCTTTATCTAATGAAGAGTATTGGCAGCCTATTGCTAAACTTCGAGAAGATTTAGTTATTGATTATGAAACTTTCAAAAAAGAAATACTAGAACTTATTGCTGTTGTTCAAAGAGGTCTTAAAGCTGCTAGAATTGTAGTATCTACAATGGAAGATAGAGATGCTCTTACATGGGAACAGATTGGAGTAGGTTGTGAAGTTTATGTTATTGAAACTAAAAAGAGTTATATTCTTGATGAAATAACTCCTGTTACTAATGCAAAGAAATGGCATCTTGAAGCTGATTCTGAAATTGGTTCTAAATTTGTAGAATCGTTTAGTGGTATGTTTCCAAGGGCTATTGCAGAACGCGCAGTTGCTGATGAATTTGGTATTAATATTCAAGATAATTATCTTCGTCGTAATGTTGTAGTTAATTATATGGCACAAGTGCTTAAACAGTATTTTGAAGATAATGCTGTTCAAATACTTGAAGGTCAGATTACTCCTGAAATGCTTAGTGAATCTGTTAAACAAATGTTTACTGCTTCACAGATTACTAATGCAGCTGATGAAGAAGATTTAACAGTTGTTGATAATCTTCTTAAATTTGCAGATAAAGATTATAATACAAATGATTATAGTGGAAAGGCTCGTAAATATCTTCGTAAGAATATGATTAGTGGTGTTAATACTCTTACTCAAGATATGATTAACGAGCCTAATACTATTTATATACTTCAATATGATTATTGTTTAGCTGGACAAACTATTGAACTTCCAGATAATAGTATTATTCTTTGGAGAGGTGGTAGAATGTATGATGGTGCAGTTAAATTAAATCAATGTAGACTTCTTAGTAATTATCGTCAAGAAGATATGTTTGATAAAGAATCTATATCTCTTGATGGAAATTGGGCTGTTGGTCAAATACTTTATCATCCTCTTGATTTAGGTGAAGATAATAAACAAGTTGAAATTGTTGGTTGGGGTGGAGCTTATACTAATGATTTTTATTGGTTTTGGGATGGTGAAAAATGGGTAAGTATGGGTTTTAATTTATCTGTATATCTTACTCGTGCTGAATTTGAAGCTTTCTTAGAGAAGTTAAGAGAAGAGATGGAAAAGTTTTATGCTTGGCTTCTTGCAGAACTTAAAAAGATTAATGACCATCTTGAAATTCATGACCAACAAATATCTAAATTACAACAAGATATAACTGATATTAATACTAGAATTAATAATCTTATTACTGAATATAATGCTAAGTTTGAAGATATTTATAATAAGATTGGAGATTTAAATAGTAATATAGAAGGTAGTATTAATAATCTTGAGCAATATATTAATAATAAGATTGAAGAGATTCTTAATAAAATAAACCAAAATGGTAGTAATATTACTAATGAGTATAAACAGTATTTTGAAAGTAATTATGTATCAATGTTTAAAAATAAGATTAAAGCTGGTACTAATATTACTTTTGTTGAAAATAATGATGGTACTATTACTATTAATGCTGCCGGTGGAGGTTCTGGCGGAGGTGGATTAACCGAAGAAGAAGTACGTAATATTATTAATTCTATACTTAATAATTATTATACTAAGCGAGAAATTAATGATATTATTGCAGGTCTTGGAGGTGGTGGCTCAGGCGGAGATGGTACTCATAATGTTATGTCTACAACTCAACTTGGCGAAGCTAGAACAGGTAAGTATCTTGTTATGAATAAATTTGCAGATAGTGAAACTAAACCTAGTAGACTTGATGTAGATTTTAATTCTCTCTATACTGATATTAAAAATAAATTAGTTGGAGAAGGATTTGGATCAGGTGGTGGAAGTGGAGAAGGTGGTGGAGTTGCTGCTAGTCAAATTCAAGCTTGGATTGCTGCCGTTGTTCCTATTGGTTCTATTATGCTTTGGGATACTTCAACTCCTCCTGATGGTTGGGAAGTTTATACTGCTGCACAAGGGCGTTTTGTTATGGGTTATATACCTGACGGTATTAATGTTTATAATAATCCTAAACAAGGAAATCTTAATTGGAAAACTGTTCTTAAAAATATTAAAGATACTTATGACCCTTCTGCTCCAGGTCGTAATATAAGTGCATATACGTTTTATATTGGTGGTACTGATTTACCTCTACATCAACATGCTGTTGCTGTTGGTAAAACTAAATCTGGTGATAATAACCATCAAGTTATAGCACCTAGTAACTGGAGATTTATATCAGGTGATTTAGATGGTGGTGTTAAAAATGGTTATCCTTATGGTACTGATAGAAATAGACTTGATAATCTTGGCATTAGTCGTTCTACTAATTGGTATATGACTGGACCTAATATTAGTAATACTGGTGAAATGACTTGGCGACAAATAAGTGGTAATAGATGGACAGGTGATTATCTTGCTATTAATAAACTTATGCCTACTATTGCTTTACATTATATTAAACGTGTTTCTAATCCGTGGTAATTATGGCTGAAGAAAAAAATGTTTTTGTTGGTACTAATTGTCAATCTTTTGACCCTAGTAAAGTTCAATGTGATAAAGAAGGCAATATGCCAATTCATATACTAGATAAGTATTGTGAAGAAAATGATACTAGATATAATATATATCCTTTAACTGTTATTCAAGCTATATTTGATGGTAAAACTGGTACTAGACTAGATAGAATACTTGCTGCTTGTAATAGTGTTTATTTAACTTGGGAAGGTACTTTTGCTGATACTGTTAATAAACTTGATAAAATTTATCGTCGTAAAGGATATATTATTACTTATCGTGATGCAACTAATATTAATTGGACACAACGATATAATAGTGATGATATTAGCGATGGTGCTTGGACTAATCCAGATAATTGGGAGGGATGGTCTTTTGATACTGTTATTAAAGATTTAGCAGAAGCACTTGAAAAGATATTTACTAATATAGGTGATTATAAAGACTTTCTTGATATTATTACTAGTTTTATTAATGATTTTGTTATTAATGTGTTTAATAATATTAATAATTATCCTAAACTAGTTGAAATTATTAAGAATAGTACAGTTGAAAGTTTGCCTATTATTATTAAAGATATATTTAATAATATTAATGAATATCCTGAGCTTAAAGAGATATTTAATCAATATATTAAACAATGGACTGAATCTATCTTTAATAATATTTCTTCTTATCCTGCTCTTAATCAGTTTATAACTAATGCTATTAATGCTCATGTAGAAACTACTATTGGCAACATATTTAATAATATTAATAATTATCCTGCAATTAAGAATCTTATTATTACTAATACTGTTAATAAAGTAGTTGATATATTTAAGAATATTGGTCAATATCCGGAATTACAGGAAGTTATACAGAACAATATTAATGAACGTGTTGACTATATATTTAATAATATTAATAATTATCCTGAACTTATTGGTATTCTTTCTGATTTAGTTTGTAATTGTGTTAAGAATATATTTGCTAATATTAATAATTATCCTACTCTTGTTACTTGTATTAATAATGCTGTAAATAGTAGAGTTGATTATATTTTCAATAATATTGATAAATTTCCTATTCTTAAGAATCTTATTGAAACTAAAGTAGAAGCTAGAGTTACTTATATATTTGAACATATTAATAATTTTACTGAACTACTTAATGTTATTAAAGGTAATATAGAAAATATCTTTGATAATATTGATAATCATCCTAATCTTAAAACTGTTATTGAGAATAAGGTTGAAGCAACAGTTGAACATATTCTTAATAATATAGATAATTATCCTATTATTAAAGAGAAGATTATTCAATTCTGTAATGAAGCTATTGAAGCAAAAAGAGGTGTAGCTAATGGCATAGCTAGTCTTGATGAAGATGGTAAAGTTCCATCTACTCAATTACCTAGTTATGTTGATGATGTTCTTGAAGGATATTATGTTGATGAAACTCATTTTGCTGAAAAGTATATAGAAGATGCTCCTGTATATTATACTCCTGAAAAAGGTAAAATTTATGTTGATATAAGTGAAGATACTGAATATAGTGGTAAAACTTATCGTTGGTCTGGAACTAAATATGCAGTTATATCTGAAACTTTAGCTTTAGGCGAAGTTACAGGTACTGCTTATGATGGCGGTAAAGGTAAGAAAACTACTGATATTGTCAATAGTTTATCTAATGAACTTGTTAGTAGACTAGATAGAGTTGAACAAACAGCAGAAGGACTTAAAATTATATATAGTAAATCTATTAAAAATAATGATACAAATCTATATAATACTCCATCTCCTGTTGGTCTTGTTTTAAATAATGCTAGTAAAACTGCTAATGGTAGTATGTCTGCTGCTGATAAAGTTAAACTTGATGAAACTTTACCTAATCGAATTACTGAACTTAGTAATAATGTTTATACTAAAGAAGAAATTAATAATAAGTTTGATAATGTACCAACAGTAGAAAATACTTATACTAAAGCAGAAGTTGATAAAGCTATTGCTGATGCTATTAAAGCTTTAATTCCTGCTGGTTATGAACTTGTTATTAAAAAGAAAACAACTTAATATTAATTATGGTGGTACTGAATAAGTGCCACCATTTAAAGTTTATAAAGTTATGCAAACTGAAAAACAACAATTATATGAAAAAAGTACTAATCCTAGTGCTTTTATTCCAATAGATGATATATTATATGAAGTTACTGATAATACTTTTATAAGTAATAGAGATTTTGAAGAAGCTAAAATTTTAGTTCATGCTGGAGCAGTTAACAAAATTAAATATAAAGATGTAGTTTATGTTTGTCAAGCTGTTAGTGTATCGAATGAAACTAATACTATTCATTGTGAATCTATAATATATGAAAATAATATTATTAAACGATTAATACTTGAATGGAAAAATAATAATAAAACTATTACTATTATTGAATTATTTAATATTAGTAATCAAATTATTAAATCATATGATATTAATACTATTATTATGTTATTAACTAATAATGGTACTCCTACGGAAGTATTAAATGCTATAAATACTACATTTACTAATTTTGATGGATTTGTCGCTGCTATCGGTAAACCTAATTCTGTATTTTATAATAATACCTACGGTAAATTTTATATTAGATATACTGGTGATACTATAATTATACAATGGAGTAATAGTAATACAATAAATCATGTAGCTTTACATAATGATGGTAGTTATACTTATAATACTATTCAAATAGTTGACCAAACTCTTTATAGATTATCTAATCTTACTATTGAACCAATAGTTAATCCTAAAATATGGGTTGGTACTGCTACTCAATATGCAGCTATTCCTCAAAAAGATAATAATACTACTTATATAATTAAATCAAATGCTTAAATTATGGCTATATATCAAGGAGATATTGGAATACATGATATTAAACTTGGTAGTATAGATGTATTTGAAATATATCAAGGTTCTAAACTTGTTTATCCAGAGAATACTGAAGTTACTATTACTTTTAAATTGAATGTTTCCGGAATTGTTACTATTAATGGTTATACTCCTGTTATAAGTGAAAACAATACTAAATTTGTATTTACTATTCCTGTTAAAACTGATTATACTGCTAATATTACTGCTGAACATTATAAATCTCAAACTATTAGTGGTAATAGTGGTTATTTACCTATAACTCATAATGTAGAATTAGAATGGGAACAAAGATTTATATCTTATACTGTTACTTTTCCTACTGATGGAGTTAAAGTTTTATTTGATGGAATAGAAAAAGGAGTTATAACTAATGGTAAGTTAGTTGTATTAATTGATGATACAGAAGCTAAAGATAGTTATACTGTTACGTTTAAAGGTAGTAAAGCTAGTATATATAATACTAGTACATTAACAGTAGTTGATAGTAGTATAGCTAATACTGGTGGTGTTTATGATTTAAAACTTCCTACTAGTTCTGTTAAAAGTGGATATAAGAGAACTGACTATGCATCCTCCACGGGGAGTATAACCAAAGGTTCTACTTATGCTGGAACTTGGATTGAAACTGTTGTTAATCTTACTGCTAGTTTTACTAGTTCTACTACTTTAGGCAGTATAAGTAATAATGTATTAACTATACCTAATAATGAATCTACTAATACTAAAAGTGGAACTTTAACTGTTATATTTACTTTAGAAAATAAACAAACTAAAGAAGTTAGTGCAGCTTTAAATCAAGCTGCTGGTGCTAAAGTTTATACTGATTGGGTATTAGATTTACAAACTGATGGAACTAGTGTTGAAGCTAAAGGCGGTACTAGAACTATTACTGCTAATGTTGCCCGTAGAACTTATAAATGGAATAACACTGGTACTGTTTATAGTGAAACTGCTACTCCTACTCTTAGTATTAGTGGTAGTGCTAGTCTTAGTGGAAATCAAATAAAATTTACATCAAATGAGAGCGTTTCAGCCCGTTCAGCGACACTTACAGCTAGTTATGTAGGATTGTACAAAACGGTTACGATAACGCAGCAGGCAGGCGCAAAAGTGTATTCAGCGTGGTCTGCTTGGACTGTTTCTATCTCGGCAAGTACGCAAACCATAGGCGCAACTGGTGGTTCATCTACGATAACTACTAGTGCTAGTCGTTCTCGTACTTGGACTTGGAATGGAGTTGGTACTACACATACTGATACAGAAACTGCTACACCTACACTTAGTGGTAGTGCTGATGGATTTACTCTAAGTGGTAAAACTGTTACTGCTAGTAACAATACTACAACAAATAGTCGTAGTATAACTATTACTGCTACTAGCAATAGTGTTTCTAAATCTATTACTATAACACAATCTGCTGGTGCTAAAGTTTATGGTAATTGGTCTGCTTGGACAATTAATATTAGTGCTGATAAAACTAGTATTGGTGCAACAGGTGGAACAGCTACGATAACTACTAGTGCTAGTAGAATTAGAAGTTATACATGGAATGGTGTTGCCGGTTCTGGTGGTACAGAAACTGGAAATGGAAGTCCTGCATTAAGTAAAGTTAGTGGAAGTGGTGATTGGACTAGTCCTAAAGTTACTTATGGAAATAATACTAGTACAAGTGGTAAATCAACTGTTATTCGTGCTACTATTGATTCAACTACTAAAGATATAACTATTAGTCAATCTGCTGGTGCTAAACAATATAGTGCTTGGTCTGCATGGACAATTAATATTTCTAATAGTGGAAATGTTGCTGCTGGTGGAGGTAGTTCAAATATAACTACTTCTGCAAGTAGAACAAGAACTTGGACATGGAACGGAGTTAATGGAAGTGGTGGAACTGAAACAGGAACTGGAACTCCTACTCTTAGTAAAGTTAGTGGTGCTGGTTCTTTTGCTAGTAATAAAGTAACTTATGATAATAATACTTCTACAAGTGCTAGAAGTACAGTTATTAGAGCTACAATGGATACTGTAACTAAAGATACTACTGTAACTCAAAATGCTGGTTCTAAAACTTATAGTAGTTGGGGAGCATGGTCTATTAGTTTAAGTGCTAATGTAACAACTATTGCTGCTGCTGGTGGAAATGCTACATTATCTACTTCTGCTACTAGAAGTCGTACTTGGCAATGGAATGGTACAGGAACAACTTATACTGAAAATGCTAGTGGTTCTCCTACATTAAGTAAAGTTAATGGTGCAGCTTCTTTAAGTGGTTCTACTGTTAGTTATGGTAATAATACTTCTACTAGTTCCCGTAGTTCTGTATTTAGAGCAACTATTGATAGTGCAACTAAAGATATTACTATTAATCAATCAGCAGGAGCTAAAATTTATGGAAGTTGGTCTAGTTGGTCTGTAAGTTGTAGTGCTAGTAGCTATAAAGTTTGGGCAGGAGGTGATTCAGTAACTATTTATAGTAGTGCTTCAAGAAATAGAACATGGACTTGGAATGGTGTTGCAGGTTCTGGTGGCACTGAGTCTGATAGTGCTACTCCTACTATTTCTGTTACAAGTGGTGTTGGAGTTTTAAGTGGTAATACTTTAACTTTTAGTAATAACACATCTCCTGATGCTAGAACAACTAGAGTTACTGCTAATTATAATGGAGTTACTGATTATTGTGATGTTATGCAATATGGCGGTAATAAAGTTACTGGAAGTTGGACATCTTGGCAAGTAACTATATCTGCTAGTCCTATGAATATTGTTGCTAGTGGTGGTAGTTCTACTATTACTTGTAGTGCTGTTCGTACTAGAAATTATACTTGGAATGGAGTTGGTACTACTTATACTGAAACTGAAAATGGCAGTCCAACTTTAAGTAAATCTGGAGATGGTACATTAAGTGGTACTACTAGCGGTAGTAAACTTACTTATGGTAATAGAACTGCTACAACAAGTAGAAGTACAACTATTACTGCAACTTATAGTGGAGTTAGTAAATCAATTAATATTACACAATCTGCTGGTGTTAAAACAAATATAACTTCTTCTACAAAAGTATTGTTTTTGTATGACTGGGCAAGTGATTATGTTGAAGCAATTAATAATTCTGTGTATATTAATAATGCTAGAGATAATGATGAAAATAATAATGGAGCAGTTAAGTATAATATTCGATTTAAAGTTATTATTACTGAAAGTTATAAATGGAATAATGTAGGTAATGTTATTTCTTCTGAATCTTATGGTAGTATTGACCGTCATAAAGATATTTCATTCAATGATAGTACTTTATTACATAAAGATACTGATAATTCTTATTATGGTAGTTTTAGTATAATATCTAAAAATACTGCTGATGAAGAAGAATATTCAGCAGAATATATAACTAATAATAATATAATTATTACTTTATATGTTAGACGTCCTAGATTATATTGGCAAGTATGGTGTAATGAAATTCTTGAACAAAGTGACCAACCTTTTATTGTTAATGTTAATAATGTTACTAGAACAAAATTATATAATAATAATACTATAACTGAAGGTTGCGCTGGTAATGGTCAACAATATTTATATCTATTTAGTACATCAAATATGATGGTTAGTAGAAGTATAACTGTAAAGTTAATAAGAAATAATAATCCTAATGATGCTTGTAAATTAACTGATTTTGATATAAATACACATACTAAAACTAGTGTTGGTCTTGAAGAAAATAAAACTGTTATAAGAGCATTTGTAACAAGTTACATTCAAACATTGCCTATTAATCTATGTAAAGTTACATTTAAATATGCTGAACTAAATTTTAGAGTATTTATAGCTAAAGGCACTGGTAATTAATATAATAAGAATACTATTTAATATAACAATATTACTAATACTTATATTGTTTATTTACTCATTAAAGTTATTTAAATTAATCACATAATTATGAACAATAAACAACTATATGAAAAACTAGGTCAGAATAGTTATGATAAAGTATTTCCTATTACTTATCTTCAAAATATTCTTGACAAAGATACAAACAATGATTTAACTGTTGTTCTATCTAGGTTTAATCATTTATGGATTCCATATCAAGGAACTAGAGTTAATACTCGTAAAGCTGTTCCTGCTATTTTTAGACGTAATAGTCTTACTATTAGTTATTATGATGCTGAACATAATCTTTCTGTAACTGAAAGTTATATAGGTAGTAATCTTCAAGCTGGTGTTGAAACTAGTTGGGTTTCTGATGATAATTGGACAAAAATTCTTAGTGAGAAGTATCTTGAAGAAAGTGGAGCTAAAATTCCAATAGCTGATGGAACTATTGATTGGGATATGCTTAATGAAGCTCTTAAACAAATGATTGCAGGAAATGGTAAAGTTAATATTATTAATTATCCTGATGAAGAAGATATTACTATAAGATTAAGTCCTGGTTGTTGTAATGTTAATCGTCTTAGTCTTAAAGATAGACCTTATGAGCCTGAATATAAAAGTGGTAAAGGATATAAAATAGTTCGCAAGGTCTTACTCCCCGTGGAGGATGATGCAAGTAATGCAGAACAGCTTTTATTTAATGGTTTTCTTGATGATACTTATTGTGAACAATATGGTCAAATAATTCTTAATACTGATAAGTATGAAGTTATTAGGACAGATTTAGATAATACTGCTGGTATTTATTATGATACTTATCATAAACTATTTGTTCTTAGAGTTAAGACTATTCATGATGGAGTTGGCTTTTATAATTATTATACTAGATGGACTATTATAGAACCTACTGATAGAGTTCATCCTCTACGGGGGGTCAACACTGCTATCTATGGAAATAGTGAAGATTATAATATTTATAATACTTGTCTTTCTGATGAACGTCCAAGACTTGGTATTATATATGTTAATTCAGTAGATAATATTAAATATTATTTTAATGAAGAAAATCTAGTTCAAGTTAAGAATAATATTTATCTTAATTATAAAGCTGTTCTTACTCAAGATATGGTTAACGAAAAAAATACTCGTTATATTATTCGTTATGCTTTTGATTTAAGTGGTAAAACTATTACAATGCCTACTGGCTGTGAACTTGTATTTGAAGGTGGTATTATTGAAAATGGTACTATTGATTTAAATAAATGTAAACTTGTAGGTATGGTTGGTGAAGAGTCTGAATATATTCCTAATGTAACTTGTAGTAATTGGGCTAAAGGTCAGATTGAATATCGTAATGGAAAGATTTGTTATTGGAATGGTACTGAATGGAGAGTAATGGGTGATACTTCTTCTATGGAAAGTTATACTAAAGAAGAAATTAATAATATGTTTAAAAATTATTATACTAAGTCTGAAACTTATAATAAAGAAGAAGTTAATAATTTGCTTAATGGATATGTTACTAATGATACATTTAATAACTTTAAAAAAGAAATAAATCAAACTATTACTAATAGTGTTAATCTTGATAAGATTCAAAAAGCTATTAATGACGGATGTGGAGTTAATATGACTATGCCTAGTGCAAATAGTAATAAACTTAGTCTTCCAATTTGGACAGGAACTGCTACCCAATATGCAACTATTACCCCAGTTGCTGGAATGACTTATAATATTATTGATGAATAATGAGTTTAACTCTTGGACGTCAAGGAGGAATTGCTAAACCTCTTAAGAAACGAACAGTAGGTCAAACTAATATTGCTCATGTTTATGATGGTGCTAATCATATTTGGCCTACTTCTGTTATTCATTTTAGTGATTTTACTAGTGTCCAACTTAGATACATTTGGGGTAGTGATGATGGTCGAGATTTGGATACTAAATCATATTATGTTAATTCTCCTATTAATAGTTTAAATTATGTAGCTGTTGGTTGGTCTTGGAATTTAAGTCAAATTCCTTATCTATATTGGGGTGGTGATAATACTGACTCAGGTGCTGAATGTGTTATGTTTAATATTGAATCTATGATTGACCTTGAAGATAAAATGCCTGATATAATGAAAATGAATCTTTGTGCTAATTGGTTTGGAAGTTTAAGTAGAGGTCATGTTACTGTTGAATGTACTGCTTATAAAGGTGGAGTTATTGTTCATGCTTGGCAATTAAAGAATCATGAAATTGATGTTAATAATAGAGGAATGTTTATTTTTCCTTTGGCTGATGGAACTATTAATATGCCTGATGGACATGGTGGTTATAAAGAATGTTGGTATGGTGAAGTTATTAAAAGAGTTGCTAAATCTAATAATGAAGTAAAATATTTTAGAATTAATCCTGTTAATGATAAAACTATTGGTTTAGATAATATTAAAATAATTCGTCATGGTGGTGGTTATATTCATCGTGATGGTTATTGCTGGTATGAAAATCAACCTAATGATAAATATAAAGTTTGGAATAATCAAGTTAATACAACTGGTACTCCTTTAACTCTTGATAAACCAACTCTTAATATAACTAGTGATGATAATTATAGTTATGAATATCATACAGTTTTATTAAATGAAGATAACACTGTTTATAATGATAATTATACTGATAGCTATAAATTTAGATTTGGTTTTGTTGCAGGTAATTCTGAATTTAGAGGACAACAAACTATTCAATGTTATGTTGGTACACAAGGTGGTAGAGCTGATGATGGTAAGACTTCAATAGGTGAAATAAAATATACTAAACTTAACAAAATTGGTGAATTGACAATATATAGTCCTATTGAAAGTTAAAATAATGTTAATTACCAAACAAAGATAACGGTTTAAGTGCTATAGATTATGTAGTTCAAACTACAAATATTAATCTATTTTTTTAACTTAAACCTTAATTTATTATACAAGTAATTGAAAAAGTGAAAGTTGTTCCAGAGGGCTATAATGGTGCTGGAATGAATTATGACGGTGGTAATCGTCGTGATGTAAACGGTAAGGCTAATGCAGGTTTAACTCTTGGTATTATCGGTACTGCACTTGGTGCTTGGGCTTTGTTTGGTAATCGTCGTTCTGCTGGTGCTAGTATTTTAGGTGGCGCTGGTGGTGGAATGTTAGGTGATGGCTCTACTAATATTAACGTACTTGGTGCTACTGCTGGTAGTGGAAGCGGTGCTCCTACTGCTTTTCAAGCATGGGAAAAATCTTGTGAAGATACTTTAGCTCTTCAAGGTGGTCTTTATCAATGGGCTTTGACTCAACAGAATTAACGTTTTGAAGATAGAGAACGATTGAATAGTGAATTGTTTGGTGTTTATATTGATGGACGTAATCGTACTGATGCTCTTATTGAGAAAAATAACACTGACCATTTTAATCTTTACAAATATACTCGTGATGCTGATGATGATATCCGTAAAGAGTTATCTGATTTGAAAGCTGAATTGGCTGTTACTAAAGCTATTCGTCCTTATCAAGATAAACTTATCCAATGCGAAATGGAAAAGATGTTTACGGCTGGTATCAACTATACTGATAGAAAGACTTGTAATGTTATCTATGGTGTAGTTACTCTTCCAAATGAACCTACTGTTACTGGTCTAGTTGGACGTAATGCTTATGGATGTTTACCGTGTGGTTTTACTCAACCTGCTAGCGGAACTCCGGCTCAGTAATATTACTAAGTTTGATTAAGAATATAAAATTGAAAGAGATATGATACCTGTTAATCAATTCATACTAGGTAGTAGTGACCCTTTGCTATATCCTAGTGAAAAAATGACTAATAGCATTGATGAACAAATTGCTTTTCTTCAAAGTCAAAAACAAGCAATTAATGAAGCTTATCGTCGTAATGTTATTCCTAATGCAAATAGAAGAATGGTTTGGTGGTAATATAGATAATAAAGTGTTTGAAAGTGCTATTACATTTTGGTTTAAAGATGTAGATTTTGATGGTGATAAAGTATGGGAATATTTCCACATGAATAACTAATCATTATTGTAAAACTGTAAAAGGGAATTATCTTCAGATAGTTCCCTTTTTTATTTATCTAAATTTTAGTATGGACAAATTTATTGATGTAATTGTAGATGGTATCCTTAGTAATTTTGACTTTGGATTTATGTTTATTGTTAATGTTCTAACTTATATTATTATTAAAACTATTGATTATTTTAATGGTGATAATAAAGTTCCTACTTGGCAAAAAAGATGTGTATTAGTTATAAGTATTGCTGCTATGATTGGCATTTATATTGCAGCTGGTTATGATAATACTATTATGCTTGTTAATAGTGCTATTCTTGCTCCTGTGTTTTGGAGTTGGGTTGTTAGTCCTATTCTAAAGAAACTTGGAATTGGTTATAAAGATATTGATAATACTATTGGTTAAGATTGTATAAGATTGATTAGCTAGGCTTGACTGACTAATTCAAGCCTGCTCCATCCTCTACGGGGAGTATAGCTTGCCAAATTTGGCTAGTTTTAAGCCTAGCTGATTAACTATACACGATTGAATAAAAGTCTTACTATAAGCCTAAAAAGTGGCTCTATGGACGTACATAAATATTTACAATATTAAATTTCAAAATAGTAAAGTTATGAGAGTTATTAAGACTAAACATTTTCCTTTTGGTGGTTATAAAGCTATTAATCTTTTTGGTATTATATTTACTAAAGGTGAATTAAGTAATAAAGAACTTAATCATGAAGCTATTCATACAGAACAAATGAAAGAGATGTTATATATCTTTTTCTATATATGGTATGGTATTGAATATCTTATTATAAGACTATTTCATATTAAACCACATGATGCTTATAAAGATGTAAGTTTTGAAGAAGAAGCTCATATTAATGATGATAATCTTGATTATATTAGTGAACGTAAACATTATACTTGGACTAAATATCTAGGTATTAATAGTTCTAAAACTGCTTAATTAAAAAATGTTAATAATATTGTTAAACTACTTGTTATTGATAATATAATTTATATTTGTAACAAACTAAATTCTAAAGATATGGAAGATGATAAAAGAGTTAATTATAAGTTAGATGCTATTAATAAACTTATTAATAATCTTAAACTTAGTATTTCTGGTAATAAAGAACATGATGAGCTTGGAGAAAATAATGTTATAGTTAATCTTGATGAAATTAGTCAAAAGATTACTGAATTACATGAAATGGTTAAAGCTGAATTTGATGAGTTTGAAAATCAACATAAAAGTGAATCAGATGAAACTCAAACTCTTCTTAATAATCGTTTTGATAAAATTGATGCTAAATTAGATAGTATTAAAGCTGCTGTTGATAGTATGAAAACTACTATTGGTAATAAACTTGATACTGTTAATTCTACTATTAATAAAGCAAATACAGATATAGTTGCTGCGATTAATGCTATGAAAGCTAGTAATGATACTAAGAACGATGCTATAATTACTGCTCTTCAAGGACTTGTAACTAAAGTTAATCAAAATACTAATAATATTAATTCTCTTAACGGTCGAGTTGATGCTCTAGAACAAGCTTAACATGAATTTTAATTTAGTAGAGATGTATAATGGCTTGTTAAGATTTAACAAGCATATACTAAATGAACTTGCAGAAGGACTTAAACATCTACCTAATTTAGATGGAGTATCTAAAGGAGATAGTTTAATTATTAATGAACAAGGTAATCCTGCTTGGGGTTCTACTGCATTTATTCCTACTTTTGAAAATGCTGCTTATGGTATTGAATGGACTAAAGATGACAATGATATAATCAGAATTGGTAATGCTAAATTTCATAGAGAACTCCCTATTCAAAATAGACTTAAAGGTTGTGTCTATAATGAAAAGAAAATCAGTTATTTCCTTAATCCTACGGGTTGGGCTAAACCTCTTGAAAATGGTCTTGTTCCTCCTCTTGATGGAAGTGATGGCGATGTTGGGTAAGAGTTCCAGAATTTTATATGTGTGTTAAAGATACTGGTACTAAATATCAACTTTGGATAAGCGATTTTAATATTGATGGAACATTTACTAGAGTTCATCCTTTTATTATAAGTCATACTAAAACTATGACTAGAACTAGAGAAGATGGTAAAGAAGTCCACGTGGAACTGTTGTTAGGAGTAGTTGGTTAATTAATTTGTTTTCTGTTTTTGCATTTCTCGATACTACTCCTACAACAGTTTATTATAATAATATTAAAGGTTATATTTCTTAAGATGATTGACATTTAGATACAGTGCTTCTGCTTAGCAGTAACGCTAATAACAGTTCTAAAGCTAGCTCTAGTAACTTTAATTCTAATTGAGTTCAGTCAGATTCTAATGCTAATGTCGGCTTCTTTTATATAATTCCTGAAACTAATAAATATAAGATTAATATAAATATTATTTTGGGAATTATAACCTTACCTCTTGGTAAAAGATAACGTTATTTAGAAACTAAAAGTGTTGGTAGTGATATTTAGTAGAGATAAAACTCTATTTTATTCTATACATAGATTTAATCATTTTCCTATTAATTTTAAAATTACTAAATACGATTGGCGTATTTATGCTAAAAGTAAAAAAGAAAAAGTTAAACCTCAAACATAATATGTTATGACTAAAGATAAACTTAAAGATGATATTATTAGAACTATATGCTGTTTAAATAGTGATATATCTAATAAAGATAGAAAATTATTAATTGAATTATTAAATTCTATTGTTGATTATACTAATAATACTGAACTTGAACAAGATGTTAAAGTTATAGAACAAAAGCATAACGAATTAGCTGAAACAGTTAATGAACTTAAAATTAAAGTTGAAACATATTCTAATAAGATTAATGAACTTGAACAAAGAGTTCATCAATTAGAAAACGCAAGTCAATCTTAACATGGCTAGTCTTAATCAATTAGTTAGTGAATTTGCTCATGCTATTGGCAATCCTAATAGTATTCCTCTTAGACGTAATCTTCGATATGCTATTCTTCATGGTCGTAATGAACTAATTCGTAAAAGTTATGAAAATCATAAATATGTTGATAAAGGTTTGCAACAACGTATTCGTGTTTCTATTATTAATGTTCCTGATGGTGACTTATATAATAGTCAAACTCTTGGACTTCCTGCAATTAAACGTACTAAACAAGAAGTTCCAAAGCCAGTTAGACTTATTAATAACTTACCTTTCCAATCAATTAGAACTACCGGACATACTGGGATAGAAATACCATTTGCAAAAGAAGCTAGTGCTAAGTTTTATCATTATCTTGCAGGTATGTGTAATCTTCCTGTTTATGATTATATTAATGGTTATATTTATTTCTTTAGTAATAATAAAGATTGGTTTCAAAATATAGGTTCTATTATTATCGAATCTCCTTTTGAAATTCCTTATCTCGTTCCTACCGAAACTGTTGAAAAAGCTAAAGATATAAATTATGACCCTATTAATGATGAAGCTAAATACGATGATGATGAATTTCTTATTCCTGAAGATATGATTGGAGCTCTTAAAGAGATTGTATTTAAACGTAATCTTATTGAAGTTCCTCGTCAAACAAATGAAACTCCTATTGATAATTTTGTAACTAGATAAATTATGATTAAAGATATAGATATTAGTCATTATTATAAAAAGTTTATTGAAACTTCTAATGACGATATGGCAAAATATAATAAAGAACTTGAACTTATAAATAAGATGAAAGCTGATTGTCGTGCTTATATTAAAAGTAAAAATCAAGTTATTAAAGATGATTTAAAAATTAATCTTAATGAATATGGGTTTCAATTTCTTAATGATAATGTTGAATTAATTAATAAGTTAGAGCAATTAATTAATAATCGACTTAGTTATACAGTTGGAGAAAGACGTATTGTTCTTCTCCAACTTTTGCGTTATTGTAACTTAGCTAAAAAAGCAAATGATTATATTGTTGCTCTTAAGCTTGCTACAAGACGTTCTGAATTAAGTCTTTCTGATTATAAAAAGTACATTCATAGATATTATAGTTATGGTGTTCATAAATGTGTTCTTGAAGGTTATGCTTATCATTTTAAATATGAAATTGGTGATTTAGTTATTAATTTCTGGAGATATAGAGATAAACCTAGAGATACTTATGTTGATTGGAACGCAACTCGTATTAAGAAACAAGAAATTATTGATGCTGGTCTTAAACCTTATGATAAAGAAGAAGCAGAAATATATAAAATTCGTGGACTTAAGTATGATGGTATTCCTTATGTAGTTTATAAAACTAATAAAGAGTTTTATGAAATACAACTTATTAATAATGGAACCCATAGTTATAGTGCTATTAAATTTAAATATGCTAATTATATTAATAGAGAGCTTCGTGGTAAAGATGCTAAACAACTTAATTCTGAATGTAAAACTGTTGATGATATTTTTAATCTTAAACTGGGATTAAGAAGTAAACTTCTTGTTTATCTTGAACGAGAACCTAATGCTCCATTTAAATATATTAGAAATGTTAATCAACAAAAGTATGAACGTGGAGCACATAATAATGGTAATAAAACTAGATATAGTGATAAATAAAGTAATGTAGTTGAACGTTCCGCTTCGCTCCACTCAACTCCCCGTGGAGGACGGAGATACATCTTGAACTAATTCTAGCTAATACTAATCATACTCATCCTCCACGGGGAGTATCCACTAATGATTTTGCTAATCTTTTTAATGCTGAACTTATTAATATTGCTATTGTATGTATATATATAAGATAGGGTTAACATTTATTAATCGCTGATACTCAATAAGTTAGAAGAAAAAATAAAAAAAAGTTACGCCACCCATGGCGTGTTTAACACTTATTTTAACTAAAATATCGCCACATAAGGTCGAATTTTCGTTATACTGATAAAGTTGTTAATCATTAAACAAATAAAGCTATGCCTGAATTTAATTTTAAAAGTCCTATTGTTACTCGTAAAGTTCGTGAAACTGAACTTATTCTTGAAGAAGTAATTCCTAGTCCATTTTTTATTGAAAAAGAACTTAAAGATATTAATATTGTTGAAGCTGAAGCTGCTAGAATAAAAATTATTCAAAGTTTTTATGAACGTAGAGGATATGCTCAAATAAGTACTGACTTACTAAATTATATTACTAATAACGCAAAAAGTGTAGTTATTGTTAAACTGATTTGTTATATTGCTAAAACTATTAAGTTTAATTCTAATAAAATTATACTTAAAGAAAATGATGAAACTAAGAAAATTTGTTCATTTATTCATCTTCATAGATATATTAAAGAACTTGAAGCTAATAATATAATTCGTAGAACTACTAAACAGTCTGTTTATGTTGTTAATCATGAAATGATATTTAAAGGTAGTTATTCTGATTTTATTAAAGTTTATCTTGATATATATAAAGAAGTTGGTATTATGCTTGATTCTGATGGCAGAGTTATTCTTGATAAATCTATAAATTATGGCAAACAATAAAACTATTACAATAGAGCATATTATTGCTAAACTTGATAATGATTTCAATCCTGATGGAAGTGATTGGATTCCTAGAGTTCCTGCTTGGTGTGTTGATGCTATGAACGAACTTAAAGTTCTTCGTAAAGTTGATAAGAAAATGAAACTAACCGTCATTAATAAGATAGCTAAAAGTAAATGTTGTCTTATTGATGACGGTCTTAAAGTATATGATAGTAATGGTTGTGAAGTACCTAGAGCTGATACTAGTAAATATAGATGTGGTGATACTGAATCTACTCCATCCTCTACGGGGGGTCAAGCGGAGGACGAAAGTCCGAAGCGTGCTACTAATAAAGACTATCTTGGTATGCCTGATGATTGTTGTCCTAATGGTTCTAGAACTAGAGAAGTTATTGATACTGGTAAAGTAGGATGTAATCCTGTTGTTTATACAGTTCATAATAATACTGAATGTCCAAGATGTCAGCATGAAGTTCATTCTCATTGTCAGACCCCCCGTGGAGGATATGATAAGTCAAATCATAATTATATTCTTATTGGAGGTAATACTATTGAACTTAATTTTAATGATACTTGTATAACAGTTGTTTATAAAGATGTTGAAACTCAATATAGTGATAACTATCATTGTGAGATTCCTGTTATACCTGCTAATGGTAAATTAATTCAAGGTCTTACTTATTATTGTATGGCTCGTATGCTTATGAGAGGATATAAACATCCTGTGTTTAATCTTTCTGCTAGTCAATATGGAACTAATCCTTTCTATCTATGGGAAAGTATGAAAAAAGATATTAAGACTAGTATTCTATTAGATGAACAAAGTGATGATGATAGTGGTTGGAATGAGTTCTTTTATAACTTTACTTTTCCTAAATAATTATGAATATACAAAAGAAACTTAGTCTTAATAAACATCCCGGCGATTGTGTGCCTTATTCATTAGTTGCTGCTAAGAATGTTAAAGTAAGTAATGATGATAGGATGATTGTTAATGAAGAAGGGCTTGAAGATTGTAAAGTAATTGCCAATTCTATTCATGAAGATGGTATTAATAATTTTAAAATAGTTGGTGTTATTCCAACTAGTACTGAACTTATTTTATTTATTGTTAATACTGATTCTAATAAATCTTATATTTATAGATATAATGAACAAGCTGATAATTGTTATAGAGTAAATAGTAATTGGAAATATAATGGTGGTAAGATTAAAGGAACATATACTTATAATGTTAAAAATCATCTTATAGTAGCTATTGCTGAAAGTGATGCTTCTATTGATGTTCCTCTTAAAACTATTAATATTGATTTAGATTCTGACCGTCCTGATTCTGAAATGTCTGTTATTCCACAAATAACTTTACCTACTATTAGTGGTTTAAATTATGTTAGTGGTGGAGCTTATAAAGGATTTTATTTTATATTTATTAGATATAAGATTGATAAAACTAATTATACTAAATGGTATAGTATTGGATTTCCTATTTTTAATGATATTATAATTCCACAAGTTATTAATAAAGTTTGTTTTAGAAAAACTAATGTTTATGAACCGAAAGATGAACCAAATGGTTATTGTTATGGTAATACTGATTCATTTAGTGATTCTAAAGATATATGTAATCAAACTTTTGAAATAAGTATTAGTGGTGGTCGTTCTGGTCTTTATCAACTTGGTTTTATTGTATGTAAAAAAGATAGTACTCAAGCGTTTAGAACAGATGATTTAAATAATAATATTTTTAAATTTAGTAGAGATGTTCTTGTTGAATATAATGTTGCTGATTTAACTACTGACTATTATAATTATTATAATGTTGGTAATATCATTAATTATAAGAATAGAATATATATTGCTAATTATAGTGAAAAAACTGATAACGATGATAGAACTTTAAATAATGGTAAAACATTAGAAGAGGCTGTTAAAGATATTACTATTAAACTTCGTAATAAAGCTGTTAATGCTTATTATAATGATTATACCACTGTTAATGCAGTTAGTGAAAAAGGTCCTTATTTTAAAATGGCTAGTCTTCAAATTACTGGTACTGCTGATTGGCAAATTAAAGATATTAATAAAGTATTCAATAATAATCAATATCCTTTTCGTACTTTTAGAACTTTATTTAATGATACAGTTATACAAGGTATTGCAGCACATGAATATTTAAAGATTAATTATAATGCTAAAATAAAAGTAGGTAGTAGAAGTAGTCATAATCTTAAAGAATATCTTGCTTGTCATTGTTTTATTATTCCTACAAGTTATAAATATGAAAATAATCAATCTGTTTATACTTTACCTAGTACAGTTAAAATAGCTTGTTATGTTTATAATGGAATTGGATTTACAGAAGATGCTGTATTTACTAGTGGACAAGTATTATTTGGTGATACTATATTTGATATTGATAATTGTAAAATGAGAATTACTCATTCTATTATTGAGCCTAGTTATGATTTTAATGAACGTAAAAAGAATGATACTCTTATTCCTGGAGAAGTATATAACTTTTTTATTCATTTTGTTGATAAATATGGTGATGCTAGTAGAGGATATAAATTATCTAATAAAGATAAATATATAAATAATGTTGTTAATGATGGTTCTCATTGTACTATAATTACTTTTAATTGGAATAATCAAGGTAATGGTAATATTCCATATTGGGCTGTTATTAGTGGAGATATTCCAATATCTACTATTAGTTCTAATATTAAAAGATATATTGCTAATCATAAAATTGTAGTTTATACTGCTGAACCAATAAATAATCCTACTACTAATATATTACTTAATAGTTCTGGTGAACTTGAAGCTGCTAATAAAGATGAACTATATACTCTTATATCTAATTACTTTATTGATTATCAAGATAAAGATAAATATAATGATTTATATGTTTATCAAGTTATAAATAGTGGTAGTTATACTCCTTGTAGTAATCAAGTAATAGGTGCTATTGGTGTTGATAATGAAGCTAAATTTGGTTATTACGAAAATATTAATGGTGATGAACTATTTAGAATACCTGATTTAATATTTGATGCTGAAGCTATTGGTGGTGAACATACTAGAGGTTTTATATATAATATGAATAATACTTTTAATAAGTTTTATATTCGTGCTAATATTGATACTACTTTATGGAATCAAATTAAAAAATTAGGTTATGTTGGATGGTTTATTAGTTATGAAAAAGTTGAACCTATTACTAGATATACTGGATTACTAACTAGAAAAGATTATTGTAATATAGCTAGTAATGTTACTTGGCAAAATAATAGTTGGGGTACAAAACCCGGTTTTGTAGCGAATAATTTTACTAGTGATAAATGTTATCTATATAGTGGTCGATTTGATATTGATGATAGTATTAAATATGATTTTAATATTATTCGTATTGATGGTAAATGTAAATTCGAACCTTATAAAGAGAAACATGATGTAGTTGATATGGTAGTTAATACTACCTATCCTTATAGTTATAATATGCCAATTATAGGTGTAATTAGTAGAAATGAATATAAACCTATTAATAATTATAAATTAGTAGTTGCTGATAGTATTGTTGACAGTAGAGCAGGAAAAGGAACTGCCCTTGAAATGGATGACTATAAGAAATTGCTACTTGACGCTGAAACTATGTTTCTTGCAACAGTTCTTAATTGTACTAAAAATATTTATACTAGTAAAGAAAAAGAACTTATTAGACTTAATGATGTTTGTTATAATGGCGGAACTTATTCTATTGAACATGGATATAATGGTAGAATGACTTATGATGGTGTTCTTATTTATAACGATAATGGAGTTATAATGAACGAAGGTAATTATAAATTATATACTCCTACTAATAATCAATATTATTATAGTAATGATGAACCATGTTGGCTTGATATTCCATTCAATGTTTATATTCAGTTTCCTTTATATAGTAATAAGTTCTTTGAAAGTAAATGCTTTAATAATGAACCTAGTAAGATAGCTTTTAGCATTAAAGAAGAAACTGAAAAGAAAAGTGTTGCTTTTGGTACATTTGTAGAACCTAAGAATAGTGTTGATTTATTTAAAGACCCTATTGGAAATGTTGACCAATATGTTCCTAAATTGTTAACTCAATATCGTAATGATATTATTAATATTACTCGTTTTGATAAAACTATAAGACGTAGTAATGTTATTCGAGATGAAAGTGAAGTTAATGCTTGGAGAATATTTCCTATCGAAGGTTATAAAAATATTACTGAAAATAAAGGAAGCATAACTAACTTAATTGGTATTGGATATTATCTTTTAGTTCATACTCAACATAGTATGTTCATGTTTGATATAAGTGCTGCACTTAAAACTAGAGATGAAAATGTTCAATTATATCAACCTGATGCTTTTGAAGTTGATTATAAAGAAGTCTTTACTAGTGATAAAGGTTATGGTGGACTGCAAGATGATTTAGCATATATAGTTGGAGAATTTGGTTATATTTTTTATAATGATGATTTTCATAAACTTTATCAATTTGATGATGGTCAACTTAAAATAATGGATGAAGATATTAAATTATGGTTAGATAAATATCATCCTAATAAAGTTAGATTTGCTCATGATAAATTTAATAATCGTATTCTAATTAAATTTGATTATACTTATAATAATATTAATCCTAATACTAAAGAATCTATTATACAATCACATAATGAAGTTATTAGTTTTAATTATAAAGTAGGTAGTTTTATTAGTTTACATGATTATTATTTTAATAATGCTTGGTCTACTAAAACTAAATGTTATTTTCAAACTGAACATAACGATGATAGACTTAACTGTCCTCTCCATGTATTTACTAATGAATATAATTATGGTAGATTTAATACTCACATGGGTGATGATAGTAGAAGTCTATATTTAGTATCTAAACAAGAAGTTGGTGATGAGCCTATATTAGTTCATAATAGTTATATTGATATTATGGTTAATGAATCTTATGAACTTATTAAATTTCTTGAATTTATTAAATATAAAGTACATAAGATATATATTCCTATTTATAGTGATAATATTAATAATCCTGTTGATTTAAGAGAACATCCTTATGCTGGAGATATACTTCGTATATTTAATGAAGATAATGATACTGATGATATAGATATTAATATTGATAAACTTAATGAATTTAATAAGTATAAAAAACCTTGGTATGAACTTACTCAATATAACTTTAATTATTTCCGTAATGCAATTAAAGAACATCCTAATACAGTAAGTGATAAACTTCGTAGAGTATATGGTAATTATTTTGTAGTTCGTTTCATATTTAATAATTCAGATAATAAGCGCATTGAATTTGAAAGTCTTGAATGTGCTCAAACTCAATTTAGAAAATTATGATACAATATAGAGATAGACAAAGACAAAAAGCTTTTATTGGTGCTATTATTGGTGCGGCTGCTAGTATTGCTGGTGGTATAATTAAAGGTAATAAACAAAAGAAAGCACAAGAAAAAGCCCAAGCTGAAGCTCAAGCTGCACAAGACCATAAAGATGCTTTACAAAATGCTCAAGCTTTAACTAGTGCTTATGCTAATCAAGATTATGTTGGTCAATATAATGATAAACTCACTCTTAAATGCGGTGGTAGAGTTCGACGTAAAGCTAATTTTGGTACTGAATTTGCTCAAGCTCTTCCGGGTTTAGGTAATCTTGCTAGTTCTGTTACAGGAGTTCAAGGACTTGGTGAATTAGGTACTGCAATAGGTCAAGGTATTTCTGCTAATCAACAAATTAATGAAAATAAACGTATTGCTCAAGAAGCTGAACAACGTAAACAACTTCAAGCTGGTCAACAGCAACTTAATATTACTTCTGATAAAATGATTAATCCAATGACTATGTATCAACGTTCTAGTTTTATTAATAAATATAAATGTGGTGGACGTAGAAAAGCGTGGATTGGTGCTGCTATTGGTGCTGCTGGAAGTCTAATTGGTGGTATGTTTGGTAGTAAAGGACAACAACCAATTCAAGTTAAACAAGCTGACCAAGCTAGTTATAGTGCTCCTAAAACTGGTCTTGAACGTCCTGAATGGATTACTAATGGTACTGTTCAACAACCTGTTATGCCTCAATCAGTATATCGAGACAGGCTAAATGTATATCGCTGTGGCGGTCATAGACGCTAGTTTTTTGCTCTCTGTTGAATTATTATATATAGGTATGAACTATTAATCGACTGATAGGCTATCGTTCAGCAGAGAGCCTTAAAATCAATCAAATTACAATTTCTCATTATATTATATAAAATGCCTAGAAAAGATAAAGTTATTCATATAAGTAATTTACCTAGTACATTTAGAGGTAATGTTACTCGTAATGGAAGATTTATTCAAAATGGTATTCCTCCACTTGGTGGAGCTTATGATAAAGTTGCTAAATCTACTGGTTTAATAAGACTTGGTAATAAATTTCTCTATAATGGTGTAAACAATTTAGTATCTAAAGATAATAGAGAAAAATTAATGAATAATACTGCCAGTAGACTTATTAATTATGTTAAAGATTTTAATAAAGAATCTTTTCCTAGTAATGATGAACTTGGACCAACATTTCCATTTAATATTATTCAAACTCCTAGAAGTAATGGAAGAAATCTTCCTCAAAAACAATATGCTGTTGGTGGTAAAATACCAAATGTAGTTGCTGGTGGTATTGCTCAACCTCTTGGTAATAATTTCTTTTATATGAATGGAAGAAAACATAGTCAAGGTGGTATTGATATTGGTCCTAGTGATAAAACTGGTATTGAAGTAGAAGATGGTGAAGTAGTTGAAACTAATGGTAATGAACTTAAAGTTTATTCTGCACAACCTATTCTTAACGGTGCTAGTCCTGCTCAATTGGTTATGGGTGGAGCTAATCCTAATAAAGTATTTAAAGCTCAAGAAGATTTTAAAGATAGAAATAGAATTAATGATAATGGAACTAAATATAAAGAAGGTGGCAAAATTTATCAAGCACCTGATGAATATAAAAGACAAATCGCTGAAAGTGGTTCGATAATTATTGGTGGTTATCCTACAATAGTTGGTAATAGAAATTATAAATTTATTAAAGGTCTAACTAAAGCTTCTAGAATAGGTAGAACTGCTACTAATTTTATTAATTTAGGTAGACAAAAAATTTATGATTTAGCTAATAAAATTGATAATACTTGGATTAATCAAGGAATTAAAGAAGTTTATAGAACAACTATTGGTAAACATGGTAGTAATCTTCCTAGAACTATTGATTATATAAATAAAAATAATATAAATGAAAATAAAAAAGCTATGGGTGGATTAAGTAGAGATAAAGATTATGGTTCTAAAAAGAAACCTTATCCTAGTGTAGCTAAAAAAGATTTTGCTGGTGGACATAGAAGTTATCCTATTCCTACAAAAGCAGATGCTGTTGATGCTTTAAGACTAGCTGGACTTCACGGTAGAAGTGATGTTAAAGCTAAAGTTTATAATAAATATCCAGAACTTAGAAAGAAAGGTAATGTTGGATTAGTTGTTAGTATTAATGGTAATGTTAAGAATGGATTAATTCATTCTCCATTCTCTACGGGGGGTCTACGCGATAAATTTTCTGTTGGCGGAAAACGTATTAATCGTCATGGAAGAACTTGGGAATATGATGAACAAAATGGATATTATGTTCCTATAACTAATAGAACTATTAATAGAACTTCTATTTATCCTATTAATAAATCTGCTAGAGGAGAAACTATTGTTGGCAGTGATTATACTTTTAGAAATGGAAGATGGTCTAAAAATAATACTATAAATAATACTATAAATAATAATGTAAATAATAATGTAAATACTAATGTAAATACTAATGTAAATACTAATAATAATAAATCTAATATTGATAATGGTAATCGTCGTCCTCAATATTATGCAGAACGCAGACTTCCTTTATTTAAAGATGGTGCTGGAATTACTAGTGGTTTAGTTAGAGCCGGTTGGAGTCATGGAAATAATAAAGGTATTAGTACAAACAATACTAATATTCCAAGTTTGCCTGCAACTAAATCTAGCGGGAAGACCCCCCGTGGAGGACGTAGTAAGTCAAGTCAATCAACTCAATCTGTTTCTACTAAAACACCTCCAACTGCTGTTTATAATCGTAATCTACCTAAAGTAGAAGCTAATATTCCAACTACTTTACCTGTTTCTACTAGTACACCTGCTAAAGGAACTATATCTTCCGATGGTAAAGGTCAAGGTAAATTTAAAAATCTTACTACTGCTGATTGGATTGGACTAGGTAGTAATGTAGCTGGTAGTTTAGCTAGCTATTTTGCTAGTAGAAGAGCTATTAATAAAATGAGAGGTCCAGGTCAACCTACTCTTATTAGCGCTAATAAACTTAAAACTAAATACAATATTAATCCTCAACTTGATAGAATTAGAGAAGATAAATTTGAAGCTTATCGTGATATTGATTCTAATACAGCTAGTAGTCGTGTTAGTTTAGCTCGTAAACAACGAGTTCGTAATGCTGCTGGTCAAGCTGTTAATGAACTTTATGGTAATAAAGAAAATATAGAAACTAATCTTATTAATCAAGATAGACGTAATCAACAAAGTGTTCGTCAATTTAATGCTCAACAATACAATCAATATATAGATAGAAAAACAGCATTTGATAATGGTATTAGAGAAGCTAAAGTAACTAATATTAATAATTTATTTAGTGGAATTAATGCTGGTATTCAAGATATGATTAGTAGATATGAAAATCGTAAAGCTTTAAATAATACTATTGGTGCGATGAGAGCATCTGCTCCTAATGTAGATGATAGAATTATGCGAGATGCTGGAGTTGATTATGATGAATTTATTATTCGTAAACGTAGAAAACTTGGAGGAAAACAATCATGTCGATAAACTTTTATACTCCTACTTTTAGACAACAAGTTAATCCTATTGACTTAAATGTCTTAGCTAGAACTTATAATACTCTTGAACAAGGTCATCAACAAGCTATTCAAACTAAATCTCAGATTGATGCTCAACTTGCTCAATTAGATTTAAATGAAGCTGAAGATGCTTGGCGTCAAGAACAACTTAATAAAGTTCGTAATGCTCTTACTGAAAATATGCAATATGGTAATGCGTATTCTAGTCTTGATGATATAGTTGGAACTTATGGAGATATAACTTCAAGTCCCGGAATGATTGGTCGTTTACGTGCTCAACAAGATTATAAAGCTTATATGAATAATCTTGATAAACGTACTGATTTATCTGAAGATTATAAAAATTATTATCGTACTGTTAATAAATATCATTATCAAGATATAACTGATAAGAATGGTAATGTTATTGGTGGAAGTAAATGGACTCCTATTGATAAAGAAGTTTCTGAAATTCCTATGAACCAAATACTTAATCAAGCACTTCAATGGGCTGCTAAAGAACAGGGTGGTGGTAGTCAAACAAGATGGCTTGATGCTAATGGAAAAGTTACTGATGATATTACTAAATCTGTTACAGGAGAGATTTATTCTCATACTAAAGGTGATTGGCAAAGATTAAGTAAAGCTAAACTTGCTGAAGCTGTTAACGCTGTTATTGAAAATACTCCTGGCGCTAAAGCTAGTCTTGAACAAGATTATAAGATTGCTAAATGGAAATATGACCAAAATGGAAGCAATCCTGATATAACAGATAAAAATGGTATTCTTCTTACTCCTGAACAATATCTTGCTAAACGTATTGACCCTTTCTATAATGCTGCAACTTTTTATAATCAAAGTAGTAATACTACTTATGGTGAAGCATGGAAAGCTCAATTAGCTTTATCTAAACAAGCTGGTTCTGGAAGTAGTGCTCAAAGAAAACAAGCTATTGATAATTTAACTTATAAAGGTACTCCTGTTCGTATTGATAATTTTATGCCTGCTCAAGCTCAAGCTGAAATTACTAGTAATAGACAATCAATAGCTGGATTACTTAACAAATATAATCCTGATATTAATATTAATTTAAGCACTGCTAATCCAGATGATATTAGAACTAGTATTATGACTAATATTACTAATCCATCTGATAGAGCATATGCTCTTAGTTATCTTAATGATATTATTGATAATCAAGAATATATTAATAATCTTAAAGTTGGTAAATCTCAAGATAGTATTGATGGATTTGATACATATAATTCTATTATTAGTTTAAGTGATTTACCTAGTAATAAATATTCTGATACATATAGTAAATATGTTAATCAGATATTTGGAGATAGTAGTTCTATTAGACAATATTTTAATAATGATGATGTTTATAATTCGTTTATTAATGCTCTTGGTGGAGAGAAAAAAGCTGCTAGTCTTGGAATAAGATTTGGCTCTGATGGTAATGGTTATAGATATGCTGAATTACCTAAAGATTATCATAAATCTATTTATAGTTTTGGTAAAGCTGTTAAAGAAGCTGAAGATACTAGAAATCCTTTAAATGCTTTTCTTAATTCTGCTAAAACTAGATTTTTTGGTTATGGTGATAAATTTGTTAGAGTTGATTCTAATGGTGAAGAACATCATGTTGGATTACCAACAGGTAATAAAGAACCTTATATTGGTTTAATTGATTATGTTGATTCTCTTAAATCTAAAAATGATGCTGTTCTTGATGGTGGTCAAATAACTTCTTCTACTATTGGTATTAGTGCTTTAACTCCAGAATTAGCTGAAATTAATTTTATGATGAACGCTAATCCTGAAGAAGCTAGTAAACTTTCAGCTTATAAAAAGAATAAAGAAGAACAAGCTATGATGGCTATTCGTAGTGGTATTGATTTAACTCAAGGTGAAGCTTATATTACTAGTGAAAATGGAATATTTGAACCTATGACTTCTGAAGATAGAAAAGCTTATACAGCTTATCTTAGAAGTGCTAAAGAAAATGAGATTACTCCTACTATTGTTCGTGACCCAAAAACTGGGGATGTTGGAGTTCAAATTAATATTGCTGGTTATTACGATACAGAAGGTAAACTTAAAAGAGAACCTATTACTTTACTTGTAGGTAGTGGTGCTATTGATAGTTCTATTATTCAATCTTGGAATCAAGATACTAGTTGGAGAGCTGCCGGTAAAGTAGAAAATTATTATAATGCTAATAGACCTATTTCTCTTACTAATAATGCTGCATTTACTGGAATTGATAAATTTAAATTAGTACCTAATGGTGGAGGTTTTAATTTAATTAATTCTACTAATAATCAAACTATTGGTTTAGTAAGTAAAGAAAATGCTGTTGATATTGTAGATAATTTATCTCAATGGGAACAAACTGTAACTGCTGTTAAAGCTGGTATGGCAGTAGATGAAAATGCTGTTAAAGCTATTCAACAAAATGTTGCTACTAAACTTGCTCAACTTAGTGGTAGTTCAGACCCTTATGTTATTCAATATTACTATGATGAATTAACTAATAATCTATATTAATATGGATGTATTAAAGTTTCTACAAGGTGGTAATAAAACACCTAATCCTGAATATAATCCTAAAACTAAAAAGGGGGCTATACAGCCTCCTACTTTAGTTGATTACAACCCCGGCACTTCTATTAGTGACCGGGGTCGTGGTCATTTATTTAGTCGTATTGCTGGACAATCATATAATCTTAATCAATATGATATAGATAAATATGCTCCTTATGATGTTTATGTTAATCCTGTTGATGACCCAGAAAAACTTGATAAAGAACGTGCTGTTAATCAAAGTAATTGGGAACAAGGGTTAAGAATGATTGGACAGATTGGTAATGAAATTACTGTTGGAACAGCTATTGGTTTTGCAGATTTAGCTGACGCTTTCTATAATATGGTTAGTAATAGTCCTAATGATTATCAATCTGAAATAAGTTCTGAACTTGAATCTTTAAAAGAATCTATTAATGAAAGATTAGCTATATATAGAGAAAATCCTAATGCTGCTTTTGATATTGGAGATTTTGCTTGGTGGGCTAGCAATGCTCCTAGTATAGCTAGTTCTTTAACTCTTATGGTTCCTAGTACAGGTCTTGCTAAAGGTGTTTCTTTATTAGGTAAAGGTATAAAGTTTAATAAATTAGCTAATAAAATGGCTAATGCTATTAATATGACGCAAAAGAGTAGAGCAATTACTGGTAGAATAGCAGAAGCTACTGCTATTGGAGTTCCTTCTCGTTATCTTGAAAATTATCAAGAAGCTAGACAAACTTATAATGATATTGAAGATTATTCTAAAACTCAACTTGCTAATATGAATGATAAACAAAGGGAAGAGTTTTATAATAATAATCCTAAATATAGAGATATGTCTGATGAAGAAGTAGCTAAAGATATTGCTAAAAATAGTGCTGATGTTACTTTTGCTGAAGATTGGGCTAATGTTCTTTTTGATGTATGGCAAGTTTATAGTTTAAAGAACTTATGGAAAAATGCTTTAAGTGGTAATACAACTAGTTCTAGACTTAGAAATTTAAATACTGCATTTAATAGTAATATTGATGATGCTGCTGCAATTACTAATGCTTTAAGTAATAAAACTACTAAACAAGCTATTACTAGTACATTAAAAGATGTGGGTAATGATATTCTTCATGGTGCTAGAGCTGAATGGACAGAAGGGGTTGAAGAAGCTATTAATTATATAGCTAGTCAAGATGGTTTATATAATGGTAAAAAAGTATTTGATAAAGATATTCCTCAACAAACTATTAAAGATTATCTTCAAGACCCAATGTTATGGGAGCAAGCATTTTGGGGTGCTCTTGGTGGTATCACTTTTAGTAGTGTTATGAATAAAGCTGGAGAGTTTATTAATAAACGTCTTGATAAAGATTGGACTTCTGCTGAAAAACAAAGAGAAAACGAAATTCTTGGTCGTACTGCTACTTTTCAAGCATATCAAGAAAGACTTAATAATATTGCTAATGGTAAAAATCCATTTATAACTATTACTGATGAAAATGGTCAACAGGTTAATCCAGATATTATTACTGGTACTGAAGAAGAACTTCGTAGTATAGCTGAAAAAGAATATATGGATAATATTATTATTAATTCTATGAACGCTGGTAATTTAGGACTTCTTGAAAGTTCTATTAATAGTAAAGAATTTAATGATAGTATTACTAATAAACTTGGATTACAACAACAAGAAAGTAGTGAACTTATTAATAGATTTAAAACTGAAATTAATAATCTTAAAAATGAATATAATACTACTTTAAATAAAGTTAATAGACTTGGTGGTGGATTTGAAGTTGGTCGTATTATAGCTACCCAAATGGTTCATGCTCGTAATCGTCAAGAAAATTATAATAATCTTCTTAATTGGGCTAATGATGTTTTAAATCAAGATATTACAAATAATCATATTGAAGATGTTGATATTAATTCTGCTAAGAATGGTATTTATCAACATATTATTAATAGTATTCAAAGAGATATTAAAACTATTCAAGATAACGCTGCAATTAATAATTCTGTTAAACAAGAACGTATTGCTCAATTAAATGAACGTCTAGATGCTATTAATAAACTTTATACCCCTATCGATATTGAAAATAAAAATGATATTCAATCAGCTATTCAACTTCAAAAACAATATAATGAAGTATTTAAAGATTTAGCAGAAGTTGTTAATGCTGAGATTAATGTTGAGGTTAATAAAAATCAACTTAATTTATCTGATGATAATATTAAATCTCGTATAACTTATCTTAATAACTTCTTTGATAATAGTCGTAAAAAGATTGTTAATAAAGCTATGGACGATTTACGTAATGCTTATAAACAATATGGTAAAGAATATGTCAATTCTATTATTAAAGATGCTAATAATGGTAATAAACCAAATATAGATAAAATTATTCGAGATGCTTATGCTGCACTTGATTTAAGTTCTAAAGGTAATGAACATCTTAAAACTACATTAGAACAATTAGCTGAAATTGCAGAAATTGAAAACGATGTTAATAATACTCCTAAAGAAGAAGAAGTTGCTCCTATTAATCCTGATGTTAATGAAGTTAATGAAACTGATGTAGATGATACTAGTTCATCTCCATCCTCTACGGGGGGTATAGCGGAGCGAAGCGAAGCGGTTCCTAGTGAGCCTACTAATACTGAACAACCTCAATCTCAAACTGAACAACCAATTTCTCAAGAACCTATTAGTACTCCTAAACCTGAAGTTACTAATACTTTACCAGATGATGAATTTGAACGCGGTCAAATAGGTACTGATTTAGTTTATGAAAGTATAGCTGATTTAGAAAATTCTTTAGGACATGAATCTACTAGTAGTGATTTACTTAATGCTAGACAATCTATTATTGATAAACTTAGTCAAGCTGGATTTGAACAAACAGAAGCTAGCGATATAGTTAATAATGCTATTGATGGTCTTACAGGTGGTAGTTTATATAGTTCTGTTCAAGATGATAGCACTAGACGTTTATTACTTAATGCTACTTACGCTACTATTACAGGTAATGAACGCAATATAGAAGCTATTATGGATGATTTTGCTAATAGTGTTGATAGTGAAGGTAATACTAGAGGTAAAATTGTTAATGGTAAAGTCTATCTTAGTATTGGTCAATTAGTTGAATATATAGATAGTGTTACGGGTAATAAAATTATTAAAAATTACTTGTTTAATCAAATAAAAAACTATCTTTACGCCAGCACTAATAATCAAGGTAAATATCGTGCTACTGATGAATCAACTATTAAAAAACTTAATGCTAGACAATTTGTTCAATATGTAGATGGTATTGCTAAAGAACGTCTTGAAAGACTTCAAGTTGAACATACTAATAATGTTAATCTTAAGTATATAGTAGAGAATGAAAATGTTAAAGCATTTACTTCTATTAAACAAGGTGATTATCTAGAAACTGAATATGATAGTAAGCTTAGACGTATTAATATACTTGCTAATGATACAATTATTGGTTATATAGGAGTTCCAAATATTGATAAGTTTGGTAATTATGATATGGTTAATCAAGGTTGGAAATATAATATTCATGTTGAAAATGGTCAAGTTGTTTCTCCACTTAAAGACGCTTTAATTAGTATTCTTGATGGTGATAGATTTGATGAAGAATTTATTGGTCATTTATACGAACTTGCCGTTAAGGATGAAGTTACACAAGAAGAACTTGTTAATCTATTTAAAGAATTTGAAATTAAATATCCTGATATAGTTAAAGATTTTACTACTCCTATTGCAAGTTCTGATTTAGCTGGGCATCTTGTTAATCTTACTAAATACATATTTAATCAGCCTTATGAAAATAGTCATGAAGCTAGTATTAATCGTTGGTTTAATAATCTTCTTAATAGTTATGACCAAGCTATTACAATAGTAAAAGGTGATTTTAAAGGTAAGATTAAAGCTGTTAATGTTAAATATGGAATTCTTAATACTATTGATGATGCTAATGGCGAATGGAATGATGTACAAGAAACAGTAGTTAATTATAACGAAGATATTAACAAACTTGGTGTAGTTGTACAAGGTCAAGTATATCTTAATGGAGAAAGTAAACCAACTATTATTGAAAATCTTACTACTAATGGTATGCCTGTTATTAGTATTCCAAGTAGTGATGGTACTTCTCTATATGCTTTTTGTAAACAAGTTCCATTAAATAGTAATCTACTTAAAGGTGATGCTCGACGTATTATTAATTCTATTAAGAATGAAGTTAATAATCTTTGTAGAGATTATATTAGTGGTAAAATAAGTTTTGGTGAACTTAAACAAAATCTTGGAGATATATTTGGAAATAATAAACTTATTAACGGAGATAGAAATACTGGACTTCAAATTAGTATTAATCCTACTAATATAGGCTTTTATGTTAAAGGTGCACATTTTAATGGTAAGGATTATGCTTTTACTATTAATTCTGATGCTGGTAATTATAAACGTAATATTATTATTAATTCTCCTTATGTTGTTAATAGTGCTTTTAAAATAGGTAAAAGTTATGGTATTAATGCTAGTACTATTGATGAATTAGATAATGCTCTTCGTCCTGTTATTGATGAAATGTTTAACTATGCCCAATTTGCTATTAGTAAAGATTTTATTAATGATAGTACAAAAACTAATGATAAAACTAATAAATATATTTATCGCGAAAATGGTAAAACTATTATAAATATTGATGGTAAAACTTATAATTATAATAGTTATCAAGATTTTATTATTAGTAATGGTTTAGTTAGAACTAAATTAGCTAATACTAATACTAATGAAACTGCTGGTAATTGGCAAATAGATATTCATTCTAAACTTGATATTGCATACGAGCTTGAGGGTAGACCCCCCGTGGAGGATGGAGCAATACCTGAACAGCTATCAGAGTTCATGTTAGATGATACTTTTAATGCTATTAATTTTAATGCTTTTGAATCTGCTATAACTGCTAAGAATTTAACTCGTGGACTTAAAAAGTATTTTGCTAATGACCAAACTGCTATTGATTATATTAATTCTCTTCAAAAGATTGGTATTTTACCTGAGAATATTCAAGTTGTAGATAGTATTACTGATAATAACAGTAATAAAGTTAATGCTGTTTATCATCATGATACTGATACAATTGAACTTAGTAGTTCTGCTATTGTAGGTCAAAGAGTTTATCGAGTTGTTAATATTATACTTCATGAAAGTTTACATAGACAACTTTATACTAAATATAATACTGAACAAGCTCTTGCTTTAGTTAAACCTATTTATGATAAATTTAAAGCTTGGCTTGATACTCAAGATGATTCTACTAAAGAAAGACTTAAACCTTATCTATTTGAGAACTTTAATACAAGTGAAGCTCTTGAAGAATTTCTAGTTGAAAGTATTACTAGTAATGCTCTTATGTCAGCTCTTAATGAAATTAAATATGATAATAGAAAAGTTAATAAACGTAAGACTTTATTTAGTAGACTTCTTGAAGTTATTGCTGATATGTTAGGTATTAAGATTAATGAAGATAGTTTATTAGCTGCTGCTAGAGATGCTTATAAAGCTATTAAAAAAATGCCTAAACAAACAGAACAAAGTGTTATTCAAGGAACTTTTCAATCTGACGAAGAAACTATTAGTACAGAACAAATTGAAAATCCTAATGAAGATAATAGTCAAGATTATAATTATAATAATGATAATCTTAATGATGGACTTGATATGTTTAGTAGTGTTGATGATAATATAGTGAATATGGCGGAATTAACTAGCCGTTTACCAATAGACCAACAGCCCGAATTTGCCACTTTGCTTGACACAGGACGCATCAGTTTTAGCTGTATGTAGAATTAATCGAGTAAAGATAAAAGTCGCTTAAAACAAAGAAAAATAGCCTCTATGACGATGTAATTAAATTTTACTTTACATTAGTCATAGAGGTATTACTATTAATGAATTTAAACTTAAATATAAACTTATGAGTTGTGGAAATATTAAACTTGTAGGATATAATAATCTTAATAATGTTATTATTAAAGAACATGGTTCTAATAATGCTGATTATTATAGTCTTATAGCTATGGTTGAAGACCCAATCTTTAAGAAGATTGTAGCTGATAAAGGTATTAATGTTAAAACTTCTGGAAAACAAGCTTATAATGCTCTTCTTGAAGCTAGAGCTATTAAACTCCGTAATATGGATGATATAGCTTCTGTTGCTGAAAAAGAAGAACGTGGTTTGTTTAGTACAATTAAAGCTAGAGATACAGCTATTACTTATATGGCTGATATTATGAATAAACTTAGTTTTAATTTTTTATATAATGGCGCTCCATTAAATTTTAATGAAATTAAAAAACGTACTAATGAAACTGTTATTAATGCTGGACTTAAACGTGCTAAGAAATTAGCCGGAAGTGATGAAGCTAAAAATAATGAACTTAATAGCTTTATTAATAATCTAAATCCTGCTATTAAAATTAATGGTCTTGGAGCATTTCTTCGTAAATATGGTGATGCTCAAGATTTTAATTATGGTGCATTACTACGTTCATTAACTAATGCTGAATTTAATGAAGCTCTTTTTAATAATAAAAATGTAGCTAAACTTATTAAACGAGATGAATTATATCAAACTACTGATTATGAAGAATTAGGTGGATACATTGATGAAACTTCTACTGAAGGAGATGAAAATAGTATAGATGATGGTATTGATTTAATGACTCAACTTTGGAATTTAAGTATTGGTGAAGTTAAAGATTTTAATAAACACGTAGAAGAAATTATTAAATATCATCTTGCAAGTTTACCTAAACTTACTGCTGCTTCTCAACTTGATAATGGAAGTTATCCTTTTGATACTAATAATGAATTAGGAGTTGTTACTTTTTCTGATGCTAATTACTTATCTAAAATATTATATGCTAGTGCTGATACTAGTAATGTAGATAATTTTATAGCTAGTCTTAAACGTATATCTGAAACTATTCCAAATTGTGAATGTTTAATTCAATTACATGATTTACTTAGCAAAAATAAAGTATTTGCTAATAAGTATATGATGGTGTTTAATAAACCTATTATATCTAAAATTGAAACTTATATTCAAACTGATTCTAATGGTAATAGTTATGTTCGTGCTCGTGTAACTAATCCTAATACTGATTCTCGTACTATTTTACAGAATACTTTTTATAATAATGTTAAAAATAATATTATTACTAATCGTGTTCCTACTGCTCGTGAAAAGTTTCGTATATATGATAGATATAAAAATACTCCTCATGCTAATCTTTATTTATATGATGCTTTTAAAGAAATATTTCCAGATATTAATCAAGCTAGTTTTAATTTAGCTATTGCTAAGATTGGTCGTGTTGCTATGGCTAATAATCTTATTAATTTTGCTAATGTTATTAATCGTACAGTTGAAAATTATAATAAATATGTAGAAGCACTTAAAAAGGATAAAAGAACTAAAATGCCTGATAGTTTTATTAATAGAGGTGATACTTCTATTATATATCAAATGGCTGATGTCTTTAAAGATATTATTTATATTCCTGTTGAACTTAATTCTCGTAATCCTGAAGGTAATTTAAGTTCTGATGTTATTAATAGAAGTTTTATTACTAATATTGCTAAAATAATTAATGATGACAAATCTACTGTTGAAGAGCAAAACGCTATGGTTGAAGCTTATGCTAAACAAAAGTTTGCTAGTCATCAATATGATTATAGTAATTTACTTCTTGAACATAGAGATAGTAATGGTAATATAATTAATTATGGATTATTTAGAAGAGTTGGAAATGGAACTCCTAAACTTACCGAATATGCTCGTAGTATGTTTAAAACTTCTCTTCTTAATGGTATTAGTGAATTAGATAATAACAATAATGACTTATATCGTAGTATGAGTGACGGTGATTATTTAATTACTGCTATGGGATTATTTATGACTGATATTAATAATTTTGAAACTCCTACTGCTAATTATTTACTTCCTATACCTAGTGATGCTCCTAAAAACTTTACTATTACTGCTCCTAGATATAGTCTTGCTGGATTACGTAGTCAACTAGAAGATGGAACTAAAATTATAAATAGAGAACATCCATTATTTAAACAGTATTATAATATAGCTATTCAAGAACTTACCAATATGGCTCAAGCTGTTAATGTAATGTTTAAAACTAATGCTAATGGCAATCCTATTTTAACCAATGGAGATTTTGAATTTAGTGATACTTATAATAATAAACCTGAACATTTTTATAATCAATACCATAAAGATGGAAAAGGTAATGTATTTACTACTAAAGATGGACACAAAGTTTTAGCTGGTAGAGTATTTAGTTTTAAACGTTTAGTTAGTAAAATTACTCCTAATAGTAATGGAGCATTTAATGAACTAATTGGGTATGGTAAGACTATTGACATCCTCTACGGGGGGTCTACACGTGGACTTAGCTATGTTAATAATCAAGTAGTTCTTAATGCAGAACAACGTATTGCTCTTGAAGATGCTGTTGCTGATTGGTTAAATGAATATATAACTAATGGTTATAAAGAACTTAAAAATAAATATGGTACATTTATTGATGATAGGATTAATAATGAATCTTTAGCTGAGTTTCTTGTTAATGACTATCTTGTTAGAGATAGTATGTACGATATGTATGGTGGTGACCAAAGTTTTTATAAGAATGGTCAAGCTATTCTAAAACGTATTAAAGAAGTACAAGCTAGTGGTAATCCTTTTGGTAATACAGACTTTACTAAAAATGATTTAGATATAGCTACTAATTTATATGATGTAACAATTAATGGTAATGCTGTTACTGTCCCTTATACAGTTAATGGAGTTGTTAAACGTAAAAAAGTAGTTCTACAAGATAAATTTAGAGGTGTTACTATTTATAATACTTTTAAAGCTTCTGATAAAGTTGTTATTGATAGACTTGATGACCAACTTAAAAAAGCTGGACTTGATAAAAAAGACAGAGAACGAATATTAGAACCATTTAAAGGAGGAGTTAATGCTAATGATGCTCAATCTTATATTACTCTTGAAGAATGGATTCGTCGTATTACTGCTGCTGGTGAATTAGATAAATATGCTGGACTTATTCAAAGTCTTACAGATGATACTCCAATAGATAAAATTGATTGGACTAAATTTGCTAATAAAGTTCAAATTCAAAAGAATTTCTATTATGATTTATATTATGATACTACTGTTGGTATTGAAGTTCCTAGACAAGTAAAAAATGCTGAGTTTGTTCTTATTCCTAAACTTATTAAAGGAACAGAACTTGAAAAAGTTTATAATATAATGACTAATAGAGGTGTTCATCAAATTAATACTGTTGAAACTGTTAAAGTTGCGCAACATAATAGAATGACACTTTGGAATAATGATGGTGTTTTAACTGATGAAGCTCTTAAAAAATTTGATAATAATATATTTGATAATTCTGAATTGTTTAGTTATAATTATCTTTATCGCCAGCAAGAAGTTCCTCAACATATGGTTGATGCTAGTAATAAAGCTGCTATTCAGATTATGAAGAAAATGCTTGATAATCTTCCTAATCGAACTGAACTTAATGAACTTAAAGATAAAGTATTTAATAACTATGTAGCTAATATTAAAAATAGTTTTGAAAAAACTTGTGCTGAACTTGGTATTGGATTAGATGATAATGGTCATATTGATTTAAATTCTAATGGTACTATTAAAAATCTTAATCGTTTTGTATTTTTTGATAGATTTAAAGAAAATGCTCAACAACAAGGAGTTGAGAAAGCTCTTCTTGAATTTTTTGATTTAGATAGTGCTGGATTTAATAATCTTCCTTTATTCTTATCTAATATTAATAGTAAACTAGAAAGTATTGCTAATAGTTATTTTAATACTAATATTACTAGACAACTTATTAGTGGTTGGCACACTGCTCAGCTATCTGATTTTGGTTTTAAAGTTGATAAACAAACTCAAACTGATAGTAAACTTCAATATAAAAAGATTGGAGAAGTTGATGGCAATCCTGTTTATTATACTGAAATTAAACTTCCTAGATGGAGTAGTAAACTTAAAGGATTAAATATTGAACAAGTTCCTGATAGCTTACGTACTATGATTGGTTATCGTATTCCTACTGAAGGTAAGCAATCTATATGTATTATGTATGTTAAGGAATTTCTTCCAGATGCTTATGGAAGTACTGTTGTTGTTCCAGATGAATGGGTTACTCAAACTGGTTCTGACTTTGACGTTGATAGTGTTTATGGTATGTCTAAAACATTTAATCTTGTTAAAGGTGTTCCAACTGAAATTACTCATGCTAGATATACTAAAGATGAAGTAGGGTATATTAATTATGTTAAAGATAATGTAGATAAAGCTAGTCGTAAAATTCTTGGTAAAACTTATAATAAACAAGGTAATATTAGAGCTTCTTTAAAAAATAGCGAAGATGCTATTAATGCTACTCTTGAAGGTTATAATGGCAATCTTAAAGTTGTTGAAAAAATTGCTAATGATGGTGGACTTAAGTCTTACGAATCATACTTGAAACTCCCCGTGGAGGATACAAGTAGTCAAGCTGCTAGAACTAATACTATTATTCAATCATTTATTGATATACTTAATAATCCTGCTGCATTTGAAGAAAATACTACTACTTCTAATTTTGAAAATGTCAAAGAAGCTAATGAAACTTATGCAGAAATAGTTGGTGCTAATAAAACAACTGTTGCTCCTAGTGATTTCTTTACTCAACTTGATTGGTTTGATGCTGCTACTTCTGGTATTAAACTTAAAGGTATCAGTGTTAATCGAGATACTTTTATGAGTATTGGAAATGTTACTAAAGCTAATCATAGCGAAGGTATTAAAGTTATGTACACTACTGATGTGATTAGTGAGCAAGAAGCTGTTAATAGATATGGTAAAGAAAATGTTGAAACTATTGGTAATAAACATATTCGTATTACTCATAAGAATTTTGGTTGGTCTGGAGATGATAAGAATGTTGATGGTTATTTGATTAATCCTTATAGTTCTCAGACTACTGCTCATATTCTTGATGTTATGAAAGAGGGAGCTATACATAATGAAAATACTTATACATTTAATGCTTTTAAAACTATTGTTGACTTTGGAAGTAATTACGATACTGCTATTGGATTTATGTGGCAACCTGCTATTGATATATTAGTTCGTAAATGGAAAGAAACTAATAGTGTTCTTGCAGAAGGTACTAAAAATCCGCTTACTGAAGCTATTAGAGAAGTTGCTCATAATCTTGGTTTTGGTGAAAAGATTAATTTTGCTGGACGTAAAAAGCTAATTGAAACTATTGATAAAAGTTATGGTGAAACTTTCAAGAAATTATTCAATTTAAGCGTTTCTGACGCATTTTCATCACCTGACCTTATATTTTCATCAGACGCATATAAATCTCGTCTTAGAGGGGAAATGAATGGCGTTCAGCAGGCTTTATTTGACCTTTATGTTCTAGCACAATTCAATCGGCTAAACTCAATCGGACAGGATATAAGTAATAATCTTAATATTCTTAGTGCTGATAAATATGGTGCTAAACAAAGTTTTTATGCTAGTGATAAAGTATTTAGAGATGCTAGAACTGTTATTGAGAATAGTAATATTTATGCTCCATCCTCTACGGGGGGTCAAACCTTGCTATTAGAGAGTGTATTTCCTGATATTAGTGGTGGTATAAATGCATTTATTAAATCTGATATATCTAAAAGTAGTTATCCTAGTTTAGCTGCATTTTTACAAATGAGTACTGCTCTTAGTGTTAAAGCTACTCAACAAGTATTTGAAACTGCTAATCCTGTATTTATTGATTATGTATATAGAATAGCAGAATGGACTAAAGGTGGAATAATGACTGAAAAGTTATATAATGACTATAAAGATTATCTTATTAATAAACTAGAAGTAGGTAATAATGGTAGTTCTTATCTTAATTTACCTGTTACTATTGTTGATGGTAATTTTGTTCACCCTAAATTCATTAAAGAATATGGTACTGGTCAATCTAGAGCTTTAGAAGTTGGACGAGTAAGTGGTACATTAGTTAATATTAAAACAGATGATGTTGTAGTTAAAAATATATTTGAGCCTACACAAACTGAAATTGATGTATTTACTAAACTGACACCTGCTCAAAAAGTTGATTGGATTAAACGTAATTTTAGTCAAGATGGTAGTGTATTTGAACATATTGAAATAGTTGCTAATGATGAAAGAAATAATCGTCGTAATGTAAATATTCAATATATTAATTATATACAAGGTGATATTACTAATGATGAAGCCCATAGATTGTTTGATAGAGCTTGGAATCATCCTAATCCTCTTATTAAACTTGCAGCTCTTGATTTAGTTAAATATGCTTTTATTGTTGAAGGTCATAAATTTAGAACTAGAAATATTAGTAGACTTATAAGTAATACTCCCCTTAAAGGATTGAGCGATAATGGAATAGCTATTGGAGATATAGCTATGAAAGGCATTAATAATTATGGTTTTATTGATAAAGATAATGTTGAAGATATAATTGGTTTTATTCGTAAAAATTATAATAGTTTTAATTGTCCTAGTTATACATTTAAAAGACTTACTAATAATAAAATTAATTATAGTCTAAAAAGAAGTGGTATTATTACTTTTAATGGTCAAGAAAATCTTGATAATGTAGGAATAATAAGAAATGGAGATGCTGTTAATGTTATTAGAATTAATAGAAATTTATATATTAAAGGAACTTATGATGGAACTTTAGCTTATTATCCTATTGATAGACTTGAATCATTTGAAACTTATAATAGTATTGAGCCTAGTATTATAGCTAATAATAATATTCATAAACCATTAGCTGTTCTCCTTTATGATGGTCTTACTCAACAAGAAAAAAGAGATAAGTTTATTGATGGCATTAAAGATAACATTAATGAAGCTGTAAATAAAGGTTATAAAGAAGTTCCTGAACTATATGGTAAATATATTTCTAATGAGTATTTTCAACCATTTATGAATACTCCTTTTGAAAATAATACTATATATACTATTAATGATAAATTTTATCTTAATATTAATGGAACTACTGCTATTAATTTAAGCGATGATTTAAAACAATATAAAGCTAAATATCCTAATATTGAAGATAATAAACTTGGACTATTTATTGAAATTAATGAAAATGAAATAGATAGAGTTACTAGTAATACTGATAGATATAGTAGTGTTGATGACCAAACTCCTATTGGTAGATTTGCTAAAAATGCAAGTTTAATTATTTCAAGAGCTGTTCGTCATGGGCAACCTGCTGCCCAGAATGTTCTTAATGCTCTAAATAATGCTGAAATTAACTATCTTGATAGTAGTAGTCTTTCTGATAATTCTGAATTTTCATTATCAGTTATAGCTAATTATATAGATGTTGAAGCTAATAATATTCTTAACGATATTAATCGTTTTATTAAAATTGACGGTATTGATAAACCTATTAACGATAAAGATGTTATTAGTAAAGTTCTTAAAGATGAACAACTTCAAAATCGTTTCTTAGATGTTATTCTTAGTGCTAATACGTTTAAGAATAAATATAAACTTATTAGCGAAATTGATATTGATAGTACAAATCTTGATGATAAAACTAAAGAGAATATTAGAAAGATTCAGAAACTAGTTAATCAAGTTGATTCTAATACTACTGTACATTCTGCTAGAAAAGATTGGTTTGAAAGATGGATTCAATTACGCACTACTAATCCTAATTATATAAGTGGTCTTATGAAAGAATTTGATGCTTATGGTGATACTGGATTTATGGATTATTGGATACAAGATATTCGTGCTAATCGTAACTTTGTATTGCAGAATATACTTAAAGATGTAATGGGTACTGTTGAAGAAGGTCGTCTTAATGGTATTAAAGAAGCTAATGACTTTAGAAATTATTTTAAAGAACTTAAGGCTAAAGCTGCTAAAGATGGTAAATCTGTTAGTCTTGATAGCATTATTGATGATGATGGTAGATTAATTCAACCTAATAATCCCGTTTGGGAAGAAAAGATGAAGAAATATAGAGATGCTGCTATTGAAGCTGAACAAAAATTTGGTATAAATAGTGTTGAACATCTTATTGCTTTATCTAATAAAGCTAAATTTATTGATATGACTACTATTCATCAGCTTAAACCAATTACAGTTCAAGATGAAGATGGTAATAATGTTACTATTGAATATTCTACTTATATTATAAATCTTGAAAGAAGTCTTCTTGGTCTTAAAAAAGGAGATAATGGTATTCCTAAAGAATTTGCTGAATATAAAAGACTTAATGGTAGAATACGAGATATTTTAAGTCAAGCTACAGATAATGTTACTACACAAAGTCAAGATGAAGAACTTGGACGTATCTATGCTCAAATGGATAGTCTTACTAGTCTTTATGATGAAGATGGTAATAAAAAGATTGGTCATGATTTGAATATAGCTGAAAGACTTCGCGCTTATCAAACTAATATTCGTAAAGTTAAAGAAATGTTTTATGATAAGCAAGCTAAAGAAGGATTTGATTCTAAACTTAAAGAACAACTTTCTATTATTAGTAAATATGAAAGTCAACGTGACGCTAATGGTAATCTTCTTATTAGTATGGAAGAACTTATGAAAGTTCCTGAATATCGTGAAGCTAAAGAATGGATTCGTAAGAATACTAGATATATTCTTGATATTAAAGATATAGGAGATTTAAATTGGGCGTTTGAAGAACTTAAAGATGCTAATAAAGGTAATAGTGTTCTTAATATTGCTATTAAAGAATTTCAAGCTAAAGATGAATTTAATGTAGTTGATGGACGTAAAATACCTGAAGAACGTGCAGCTCTTATAAAAGCTGAAACAGTTAGAAAATATAAATATACTAAAGGTAATGGTATGCCTTATGTTGGTATTATTCGTTCTGCTGAAGATGAACTAAGAATTTATCGTGCTGATTTCTATAAGTATCTTACAAGTAATAAATCTAAGAGCGAAGAAGAAATTAATGTAGGAGAAGCTATTAATAAAATACTTGAAAAATATTTTAATAATGCTACTAGAACTCTTAATACTGCTGATATTAGTCAAGAAGATTTAGAACAACTCAAAACTGGTTTTGAAGTATTTAATGAAATTACTAGAGGAGAAAAGAGTACTGATAAAGCTAAAGCAAAAGGTGTTGCTGAATTTATTGAAAGTGACTGTGATGTTACTTATAATTGGGAGCAATATGAACTTGATAAAAATAGAGCTTTTGCTAAAGGTAAAAAATATTATGATAAGTGGTTAGAAGTATTTAGTGAACAAGTTGAAGAAAATGGAACTATTGCAGAAAGACCTAATCGAACTATTTATGGTATTATTAAACCTAAAGATTTAGATAAATGGACTGATATTGATAAAACTGCTGCAATTAATATTCTTCAAAAAAGAACTAGAGAAACTACTACTCAATATTATTATATGAAAGAAAGAGAAGTTCTTGACAAATATGGTATTGATAGTATTGAATATAAACAATGGTATAGAGATAATCATTATTTTGACCCTTATACTCGTACTATTAAGCCTATTCGTATTTGGACTACTATGCAAATGATTAAAGATGATGGTTCAGCTGTTGTTGGTAATTATGAACCACGTATTAATCAAATGCATATTACTCCTAAAGAAGAACTTATTAATCCAGAATATAGTAGTTTTGTTAATAAGTATAAAGTAGGAACAGGATATGATAATCCTAATTATACTAGTCTTAATGAGTATCAACTTGAACTTATGAATAAAGTAAATGAACTTATGAAAAAGTATTGTTTTACTAATAGTAATAAGCGATATGTTGATATGGGTTATCTTCCAGCTTTACCTAAATCTAAAGATATGACTGTTAAAGATTACTTTGAACAAGCTCTTAGTTTTCTTGGTTGGACAGCCAATGTTCCTAATAATACTAGTTGGAGAAATAATGAAGATTTAACTTTTGATAAAGATTATGATATTCCTAATCCTAGATTAGTTCAGTTAGTTAATAAAGATACTCAACAGTTACCTACTATACCTAAATTTAAAGAGCCTAATGAAAGTGATGAAGAATTTAGTAAACGTAAAGCTGCTGCTATTAAAGCTAGAGATGAAATTATTGAAAAGAATAATAAGATTCATAATGATATTCTTAATCGTAATTGGGAAGAAGTATTTAATAGTTTCTTAATTGAAAGTAATAGATATAATGCTATTAAAACAGTTAAAAATCTTCTTTATACTGCTGACCAAATTATTACTAGTAATACTGCTTATGATATAAATTATAAAGGTAGTATATCTGAAAATAGAGAAGCTAGTGCTGGTGGAGAAATCGAATATAAACAAGAACAACAAACTAGAACTAGTGCACATCTTAGAAGTTTTATACGTCGTCTTGTATTTGAACAATATAAAGATAATAAAACTCCTAATCTAGTTAAACTTGGTTCTCTTGCTCAAAACATTGCTGGTAGTAAATATATGATGATGAACATTACTGGTGGTATTGCTAACGTTCTTACTGGTTCTAGTAATATATTTATGGAACGAGCTGCTGGTGAATATATTAATCTTAAAGATTGGGAAGCTGGTAAATCTGAATGGATTAAAGGAACTGTTAGTTATATGGCTAATATGTATAGTGAAAATAGTAGTACACTTCAAGATGCTATTATTAAACTTAGTCATGTAGTTGATTTTGATAGAGTAACTGAAGTTAGTACTGCTGAAGGTCTTAGAGAAAATATTCGTAGAGTTCGTGGATTACTATTTAGTCCTCAATCTGTTGGTGAACATTATATGCAAAATGTTATGCTATTTGCTATGCTTAAATCTCATAGACTTGTTGATAATGGTAGAGGTGGTTATGATATAATGAGTAAAGAAATGTATCATCGTAAAGCTGAACAAGATGCTCTTATGTCTGTAATAAATACTCCCCGTGGAGGAGAGAACCAAGCTCTACTTGAACAATTCAATAAGTTCATTGATGATGCTAAAGCTGATAATAAAAAACGTGCTAAATATAATCTATTTAAAACTAATCCTATATTTGATTTTGTTAAGACTTATCTTAATGAAGAACAACAAAGAGAATATATAGCTAAACGTAAAGAACTTATTAAGAATATTGATAAAAAGTTTGCTGAACTTCCAGATGTTTATAATCAATTTGAACTTAAAGATGGAATTGCTCAAATAAAATCTGATAGTAAACTTACTCTTAAAGAATATGCTAAATTTATTGATAAAGTTCGTGAAGTAAATAAAAAAGTTCATGGTGTTTATGATAAACTTGGTTCTGCTAATATTGAACAACATTGGTGGGGTGGTATGGTTATGCAATATCATAAACATCTTTATCCCGGTTTTAAGAAACGTTATCGTTGGAATGGTTATTATAATGAAACTCTAGGTACTATTGAAAAAGGTAGTTATACTAGTCTTTATGATTATTTGACTATTCCATTTAAAGAAACTAACGTAGGAGAAATTAATAATGTAAGTGATGTTCTTAAAGCATTCCAAACTTATGGTAAGAATTTACTTTCATTTGCTGTTAATTTTAAACTTAATTATGAACTTCTTCCTGAACATGAAAAAGCAAATATTAGACGTAATTTAGGTGATTTACTTTATGTAGGAGCTGCTATTATTGGAGCAATTGCTATAACTGGTATGGGCGGTGATGATGATGAAAGTATTATGTATAATCTTATGCTTTATCATGCTGACCGTCTTGCTTCTGAAGCTGCTTCATTTACTCCATTTGGTGCTTATGCTGAAGGTAAAAAACTATGGTCTAGTCCTGTTGCTATTGGACAAACTATTAATGACTTACTTGGTACTACTGCTATGGCTGCTAGATTCCTTATTGAAGAAGATTTTACTGAGGAATATACGACTGGTAGATATAAAGGTATGAACAAGTTTGAAGTTATGGCTGTTCGTAATATACCTGTTGTTCGTAGTATTAATCGAGTTCTTGATTTACCTAATAATAATAGTTATTATAAACTTGATGAAAATATACTTAGTATTATACCTTATAAAGATATAGCTAAAGATATATTTGAATAAGCTGGACTTGAATCTAGTAAAAAATAAGGGCTTGCCTATGGTATCACTACCTAGACAAGCCCTTTTACTTTTAACATTAATAACTTAATAATCAAGAACTATTTTTCCATCTTCATTTACAATAACATCTTTATCATTATACATTTCTTTATATAATTGTATAAACTCTGTATAATTACCTCTAAATATATAATTATGATTAATTACATAAACAGATTTACGAGTAGTAGCTTTAATAACATCAAAATTATATAATACATTAAGACCGTTATAAAAAGTTTCTACACTAATACTATATTCATCAATAATATCTTTTTCGGTAAATTTAATTACATTAGAATTAAAATCTATATTTTTACATATATGTATAAATATAGTATTAGCACCTTTATCAAAATATTTCATATTACTAATAAAATCAATATTAATAGTAACAAAATTTCTACAATAATCTTGTCTAGTAATAATATATTTTTTATTATTATCTACAACATTATTTTGATAAACAGTTTTTAAAGTATTATTTATTTCAAAAGGAGATTGAATAATTTTATTAAGTCTTTTTCTAGTTTCTATAACTTTTCTACGAGCTATAAGTTTACTAAGTTTAGTATTAAATTCCATAATATTATCTTAATTAAAACCATCATCATTATTACCAATAACACACATAAGAATAACAAAAACTATAATACCAACAACAAATAGTTTTCCACTATACTTATCCATAGCTTCACTATCACTAATATTATTAGCAACTGCTAATAGTTTAACACCACCAAATATAATTCCAAGAAGAACAATAAATGCAACCATAATTATAATATATTTAAGTTTAATAATAAGATAAAAATAAACCTCAGTAGTAAGACTAGCTTAGCTACCGAGGTTTCAGTCATGCCAACGACTATAAGTTTAAGGATTAGTAGAACGCTCCGCTTCGCTACGCTCAACTCCCCGTAGAGGATGGAATAGACTAGTATTCATTCAATCAATATAATCATTATCATTAATAACTATACTAATATTACTAGCACAACTACCATTCCATCCTCTACGGGGAGTATAGCGAAGAGTGCGTAGCACTCGTAGCGGTTCCAAGCTAATCATCAAATTAAATAAAGCCAGCTCTATTAGAGCCAGCTTTAAGTATAACATATAAACCATTAGTATTAATACTATTTACTTCTTTAGTCCATATTTAGCCCATTGAAGAACAAATCCAAGACCTTCCCAAATTTTATCTTCAGCTTTAATTCGAGCATAATTAGAACCAACATTTAAATCAAAGTTTTCAGGTTTTACACAAGCTGCTTGACCATGAACTTCAAATCCAGTAAGACAAGTAAGAGTAGTATTAGTTGTTTTAGTACCAACTTTTACATTTTCAATACCTTTAATAAATCTTTTAATATCATTCTCTTTAAGAACATCTCCAGCAGGGTCTTCAAGTTTATAATAAGCTTTTTCAAATTCTTTAGCAGGACTCCAAGATTTATATCCATCTGGATAAGTTACTTCATAGCCATCTTCTTCAAAAGAATGATTACCAATTTTATAACCTTTGTCATTTGCTTCACGAGCTGTCATAGGAACAGCTTCAATCATTTTAACTCCAATAAATTTAGCCATAATTTTAAAATTTGATTATTTAACCGTAGTAGTAATTATTACAAATCTATTATCATTAAGTTTAACATCAATTGCTTGAAATTCTCCATATTCAGCATCTTCAACTAAAACAACTTTATCTCCATTGAATTGTTGAAGTTTATCTATAAGTTCTTTAACTGTCATAGTTTATTCTTTTTCAAGTTTGTTAATAATATCTTTAATATAATCACTAGGAAAACTTCCTTCAAGTCGAGCTAATTCTTTTCTTTTATAATCATTATCGACTTTAGTAATGACAGTAGTAGGAAATTTAGTAATTTCTTTTCTTAGAATATCGTCTAGATTTGTATTACGAATATTAAGAGTAATATCACAATTGGCTTCATTAATAGCATCAGTTATATTTTTAATTGCTATTTTACAAGCATCACAACCATCTCTAGTAAAACAATCAATACGTATCATAGCACAATAGCATTATTTTTAACAGCTTCTTTAATAGTATTAGGAACTCTAAGAAGAGTATTCTTAATCATTTCAGTAGTAAGACTATCAGAATATACATAAGTAGCATAAGTTCTCCAACTATCTTTAATTACAACAGCAAACCTATTCGGATTATCAACATTAGTTTGAATATATTCTACTTTAGTATTCTGATATTTCCACATCCAAGCAATAGCATCAGCACACTTAGCACGAGTTATACAATCATGTTCATCAATAAACGCTTCAACAAATATATTATTTGTTTGTCTTGTAGGTTCATCTCCAGTAAGATAATTAATATCATTACGAAGTTCTTCCCAAGTAACAGAATTACTATATCGTTTATATTCTGTATCATCTCGATATATAATACAAGTAGGATATTCAGTAATATTCTTACCAGCAACAGCCTTTTCAAGTATCATATCTTCAAGAATAAGATGGTCAGGAAGATTTTTAAAATTACATTGAACATTAGTACCAAATAAAGCTATATCAATAGCTTCTCTCATAGCTTCTGTTTTATCTTTATCAGCACTTTTATAATAAAATTCAATTTTAACCATAGTATTCGTATAATATAATGGGAATTTATAAAATTAGCTATTTTAAAGCCCCATATTGAACGATAATTATATCGTGATAGATTAATCATAATAACAATTAAAATTCAATGTAGGGCAAAAGAACTGTATCTATGACTATCCTAACAACTTGCGAAGATATTTCCTAATAGTGTAATCGCTTTGCACACCACGTAGAATATCACCATTACAATAAGCAGTAGGAGCATCACTAATACCAGCACTACGCGCTTCTTGTCTACCAGTATCAGTATATAGATTATGCCTAATAAGATTAAACCTACCGGCAAACTCAGGTAGAACAAGAGCTTTGTGAAGCCTTTCTTCAAAAAGTTTACTAACATTACAATCAGGTAAATAAAATAGTATTAACTTTTTCATAGATAAACTTCATCTCCTTTAATTTTAGAATCACTAAAATGACTTTTAAAACTTTCAACACTTCTACACCATAAAGGTTCAAGTCCATCAACTTTATAAATAACAGCAGGAATCCATTCACCTGTATCTGGATGTTTCATTTTAGTAATACTAATAATTATATATTCATTAGACGTTTTATTATGAATATAACGAGCACCAACTTTAAGCTTTAGCTGCTCCTCCTGTTCCTTCTCCAAATCCTTTGTTTCCACGTTCACTTTCTCCTAATTCTTCAATAGATTCAACTTCTTTCCAACTAATACGTTCAGCACTATTAATAATTAATTGACAACATCTATCTTTACCATCACAATTATATGGTGGAGTAGAAACTTTAGCAAGTATGTTAGTCATTGTAGTTCTAACATTATTAAGTTTAAGTCTAGAATTGCCAACCATACTATCAGGTAAATGCATATGTTGTCTAAGTTTATCAACTACTTCAACAAGAGTAGATACAGCATGAACTAAATCTCTAGAAGTACGATTCTTAAAAATAATAAGAAGTTCTCCACGATAACCCCAATCAAGAGTACCAGGAGCATTAGGCATATAAAAGTCAGATTTAGTAAGATTACTTCTAGGACGTAAAGACATTTCATTAGGTTCACCATTAGCATCATTTCCTATATTAAATGCTAAACCTGTATGATAGATAACTCTATCTTTTTCTTCATCATATTCATAGCAAATAGGATAAATATCCATACAAGCATCACCTTCTTTACCATAAGTAGGTAGAATGGGTTGAACCATACAACATTGCTTTACATTTAAAACATCTCCGTTAAGAAGCTTAATCTCTTTCAGTTTAAATACTTTTACTTCCATATATAATTAAATTATTAAATTAAAGAGCTTCTGCAAGTGCAAAAGCATTTTCTATTTTTCTTGATTTATCACCATAACAAATACTATCAAATCGCTTAGTACCTTCAATATTATCTATATTAGAATAATATCCACTAATAGCATTAACTGCACCCCAAGCTGTACCAAGAATATCTCTTTGACCTGGACCATCAAAATAATAATTATAAGTATCAGAAATAACATTCATTTTTCTACTACTTATTTTACTATCAGTTAAAGCTAAACCACTACGATAAGCAATATCTTTAATAGTATGACCTGTATCTTTTAGACGTTGAATTTCATCACTAGTAAGAAGATTTTCTCCAATAAATTGAATTACATCTTCATCAGTAACTTTAATATTAGCAAGTAAATTACAATATTGACCAAATTCTTCAGATTTAATTTTACTAATTCCAAGTATTTCTTGTGCAACAGAAATCTTATTATGAACACTAGTTGTATGTCGAAAACTAACATAATTACTACTAGTACGAATAGCAGCATTAAGAGTATTTTGACAAATAACTCTAATAGGAGTAAATAAAATCTTAACTCCACCACTACCATCATGAGTATTAGTAAATACTAGATAATTTTCAACAGGGTCACCTTTAACAAGAATATTATTAGGAAGTTTAGCACTTACAAATATTCTTTCACCATTTCCCCAAAATCCAGCAGTTTGCCAAATAGCAGAATTTTTACCAATAGCGTCATCAAAGAAATTAAAAGCATCATTATTTTGAACAATAGTATATTTACTTTTAACAACACCTAAAGGAATATTGTAATCAGTACGATAGGTAGCAAAGGCGTTATCACACTTACGATAAATGTCAGTACCAAAAACATGAGCGCCTTCTTTTTGTTCTTTAATAATTCTGTCAAGTTCTTCATCAGTTCCAGTAAGTTTAATAGGCATTTTACCAACTAGTTCACATTTAGCTACATTAAAATTAAGTCCAGCTTTAAGCATAACTTCTTTAGCAGTAGCACAATCTGATACATCAATAGCACCAGAATAAGCCCAAGGTTTACCTTTTACTTTATACATATTATTTATGACTTATACATAACATAACACTTTCAATATCTCTAACAGCTTGATTTTTATTAACACCATAAGTATCCATATACCATTTTATTAATTCTTTTACTTTTTCTTCTAGTTTCATAATTAACAAGATTAGCAGTGTTGACTCCCCTTGGAGGATGAACTTAATTCTATCCTCTACGGGGAGTATAACTAAGTTATTTAATAATAAGACTAGTATTTTCAACAAGTTTAGCTATACTAATATCTCTACCGTCATTAAGAATATTCTTCATAGTAGTTTTATTAATACTACTACTTCTCGTCATTTCATGTTGATGATTAAAGAAAGTATTAAGTAAATCAAAATTAATTTTATTAGCTAAATCACCAATAGGCTTTTCAATTTCAAATTTAACTTTAATACAATCTAAATCATCAAGAGTAAAATAACCTCCAGTTTCTTCTCTAAGTCTAGCAGATTGTTCAGGATATCTTTCAGTAAATTTATTATTAATTTGTTCAAGAAGAACATCTCTACTAAATGAGAAATTACTATCAATCATATCATTATCCCAAAGAGATTGTAAATGTTCAAGAACTAAATCAATAAATATTTGATTAAGATTTTCATCAATCTCAACACATTTACTGTTCTTAGTATAGAGTTTACTATCAACTAAATTAATAACTTTATTACCAGACTTACCTAAATCTCCATAAGTTATAACAGCATCAAGCATAATACTTTTAAGTCTTTCAGCATTATTTTCTTTAGTTTTACGAAGAACAGCTAATCGTTGCTCTTCTTTTTTACAAGATTCAGCTTCAAGATTAAACATAGTATATGCTTTACGATAACTATTAAGTTTAGATTTAAGACTTTCTTGTGTAATAGCAAGACGTTCTTCAAGTTCAGGAGTTAATTCACCTCCATTTTCTTCTAACTCAAGAAATATATCCTCAAGTTCAGTAGTAATGTTATAAATATTTGCCATTATTTTCTACGTTTAGATACATTATAAGCAGAACGATAATAAGTAAAACGGTTATTAAAACCATAAAATCTTCTTCTCATAATTTTAATATTTAAATAGTTAATAATTTATTTATTATTTCTCATTTCTTTATATGCTTCTTCTTCAAGTTCAACAGTAACATCTTCAAGACGAATACCTCTTAAACAAGAACATTCTTCCCATTGAATATTATAATAAGCATTAAGTAACAGTAAATTAGTATTATTAGCATCAACAGCCATAATCCAATTATCAGGAGCTATTTCTATTTCAACACAATCAATAGTTATTGTAGGACGAGGAGTCCATCTAAGTTTATCAATCTCTGAAGTCATATCCAAGTTCCATTAAATTATTTCTAATCATACCAGCTATAAGTCGGGCATTTGGATGAGGAGTACCAGTAGTACCATAATAACGTAAATCAATAATATGGCGCCATTCATTAATAGAATATGTGTAGACACATCTAGTAGCAGTATCAAGAGGAAGAACACCACGAGCATCTTGACGATGCATACCAAATTCATCAATAAGAGCTTTATAATTAAAAAAACTATCATTACAAGAACTAATATAATGATATGCTTTTTGATGTTCTATATTATCATCAATCCAATCAGCAAATAAAGGCTCTTCATTAAAATGTGTAGCAATTTCATCACTCATCCAATGAGGTCTACAAATCGTTCCATCTTCATAAACATAACGAGTTGATTTTTCAGCAATACTATTAGGACTGACACGATTTAGTTCACGAGAAGTACTAATTTGTGTATCAACACAAAAAGTATATCTCATCATATGAAATCCTATTTCAGTATTACGAAAATCTTCAATAGGAACAATATATTTAGATAGATAACCAAATTGTGTTTTATGGTCTAAAACCCAATTACCATTAACAGTTATATAATAAACATGTTTTTCATAATGATAATTAAAACCAATAGTATTAGCATAATTAATAACAATAGTTTCTAAAGTTTTATCACTATCATTAGCTATTATATAATAAGTTCCATGACGAAACATACTCCAATGTTCACTATCTATAAGTCGTTTAATAGTAGCTTCATCATTACCTATTTCTCTACCATAACAAACTCTTGCGCATCTAGCAACATGAGCTTTAGCATCACCTCCTTGTTGCCAAAGTTCAACTTTAGGTTCAATTATTTTCATTTTCTTGATTATTATAAAAATCTTTAACTACATTTCCAAACACACTATAAAAATGTTCTTTAGGTATAATATTAATAGGTTGTATAGAATCAAGCTCTTTAAAAAACTCTTTAAGACCTTTATTTCTAATCCATAAAGTATCATAAGTAGCAGTTATATAATTATCTTTATTCATGTCACAAGCTATAAAACAAGTTTCACTATCAAGCTTATCTATACATTCTTTACATACAATAGCCTCAGCTATTTCTTTACTCTTACTAACATCTTCTTCAACAGAATTTCCAAGTGGAGTATAACCAATAACTTTACCACAACATATACAAACTCTAGCAAGAGCATTTATACCAAAAATAGGATGTAATTTCATACCATATAATCAGTTACAAATTTAAGAACTTTATAGAAAAGACCAACAAGAGTACCAGTATTATCAATAACATAATCATCTTGAGAAATTTTAATTTGTTCACTTTCATGATTATCATTATTAACTCTTCTATCTACTCTAATTATTTTTCCACCATAATATTTAATAGCCATACATTCATCTTCAAATCTAGCATCAGCTATAATACATTGTCCTTTACTGTTTTTTATATCAAATGCTTTATTCATAGTATAACGAATAAAAGCTTCATGCCAAAAATGATTTCTAATAACATTAGTTCCATAATATTGAAGAAGAGCTCTAATTTTAATAGAAACATTATTATTTAAAAGAAGAAGCGTAGATAAATTATCATATTCTAATACAGTATTAATAACACAGTCTATATCTTTAATATTAGTAGAAACAATACCAGTCTTAAAATTATAATAATAATTTTCTTTAATTTCTTGTCTATCTAGAAGCTTACGGTCAATACCACAAAATTCAGATATATCATCTTTGAGTTTATCAGCAAAATGAATAATTATTTCATCATTTTCAACAAACCCATTTTTATGATAAAGAAGCCAAGTATCATAATTAGCTTTCATAATACCATCATGAAGGATATAACTAATCATAGAAGCAACTGTATCTTTACCGCTTCCTTTAAATCCTTTAATACCAACAATAGCAACTTTATTAATACTCATAATAATTTGTTTTTGTTTATCAAGACAAATATAAAAATATAATAGGAATTTACTAGTAATGATGATGCTGAATTTAATATTAAATATCATAGTGAGAATGACGCATTTTAAGGCTCATTATGACACGCAAATCTTATCGTGATAGATTAATCATTCTGATATATAAAATTGAATACAGGCAAAAAGAATCATGTCTACGAGCGTGTCATATACAATTTTACGCCCATGTAAAACAGAAAAGCCTAGCACATCATATTGTGTACTAGGCTTCACCTTATTCAATATCTATATGATAAATAATACAAAAATCATTACGTTCTTCTACAAACTTAACATTAATATTAAAATCATCTTTAGACACAACAAAAGCATTACGCAATCTTGTATCGAGAAGTCTAATAACTCTATTAGGAATATATAACTTAAATCCAGTATTAGCATCTCGAATAATAGGAACACTATTATTAATTCTATTATCATTATACAAAATCACATAAAGTTCATTACTTTTAGTTATATCGTTATATCTAATAGCAAAATTATAACTTTTAGCATCATAATCAGTAAATAAAATAATAGATTTATAATAACAACTAAAATAAGATTTAGTTCTATCAAAATTATTATTTCTAATTATATTATAATCTAGTATCTCCATTTATAACAACAGTTTTAATATGAAATGGAACTCTAGCAACGCCACTTCGTTCGCCATATTCTATATGAACAGTTCTACCAATATAAGATTGAGAATCGAATAAAACTTCTTGTTGAACAATATGACTAACACTTAAACGAGTTTCAAATTTTTCATCATTAATATCATTTTTACAAAGAAGAATAGGTAAATCACGTTTCTTTTCTTTATAAATATCAAAAATTATAAAATCTCCTTCAGCAGCATCTTTAAACTTCTCCATATAATTCGCTCTACGCCTACCATATTGATAATCAGTTTCGGTATTACGAAGTATAAGACCTTCAAAACCTAGATTAATAAATTCATTTCTAGCTTTAATAGCTTTATCATCATTATCAATATATATATTAGGAAGAATAATCAATCGTTCTTTATTATTATAATGTTCTTCAATATTATTAAAAGAAGTAGAACTTTTAATATGATAACGATACATATTTCTATGAGTTTGTCCACCTTCCATCATAATATCATAACACCAAAATTGAAGAAGTTTATTTTGAACACAATTAGTATCTTTAACAAAATGATTAATTTGATTAACAGTATAACCGGGAAGATAAACTTCACCATCAAGTGCTACAAATCCGTTAATCATATCGTCGATAATATTTGTATTAATAGTAGCAAGCAAATAATCTTCAAGATAGCCAAGAGTATGCCAAATAAGACCTTCACGACTTTGGAAACGAAGCCTAACAGGTTTAAACATATCATTTTGAGTATAAGCAGTAATAATACAACGTAGACCATTAATCTTATACTGACCATACATACAACTGACTTTTTTCCAAACATTACCATTATACGTTTTAGCAAGCATTGGAAGTAAAAGATTACTGTTTCCATTACTAAGGTCTTTAGGTAGATAAGTATTTAGAAAATTAAATAGAGTATCATTATCTCCATCCTCCACGGGGGGTAAACCCTGCATATCGCAAAGTTCATTAAGATATGTATATCCTTGTTTAATCTTATCATTATATCTACTTTCAAGTTCTTTTTGACCATCTTTTTGAGTAACAGCATAAACTTCTTTACGAATATTACCTCGAACAAGACCATAAAAAACAGTGATACTATTAGTATCACTGTCAAGTTCAGCCCACCAAACAGTAGGCACACCATTATTATTTCTACGATAAAGTTTATTCATTATGTTCACTTATTTTTAAACCATTAAATGCAAAACTAACAGCTTTATCACCTAGAAGTTTAGCTTTACGCTGAGCAATCGTTTCCTTTTTAGGCTTAATAGCCTTTGCAATACCGGTGCTAACATCAATGGGCTTACCTGTAAAGACATCTTTTGATTGATTAACTCTGCTAACACTTCTAGTGCGTTTCCTTGGTTCTTTACTATAATATCGTATTGGATTTCTTTTCTCGAAATCAAGATTTTTTTCATGTATATCAATAATTCTTTTAATAATAGTATTACGATAATCAATATAACTTTGAGCTTTTTCTGGATGATGTTCTAGAACAAGATAAAGTTTATCAAGAATATATTCAATACTAGAAAGAGTAATACGATAACCATAATTAATAGTTTGTCTAGGACGAGAACCATCAGGATAAATAGTAGTACAATCTAAATCTTTAATATAAGATTCAATTGCATCAGCCATTGTAGATTTATCAATAACATAATTAATATATCTAATATCTCTATCATCTAGCTTTTCTTCATATCCTTTTATTATCATAGATTTTCTTTCTTACATTTATAAATAATAATACGAGTTGGTTTACCTATAAGACAATGATTATATTTAAACCATTCAATAATATCAAATGTAGGATAAGTTTTAGCTATTCCTTCAATAAGAGCATAACCTTCTTGATAATTAAAATTACTATGAATAGTTCCACCATTATCAGTATCAAGTAAGCTAAACTTTTTGATATATTCAACGTCATCATTAGAAGATAGATTAATTTCTCCATAACAATAAATATCTTTTTTATCAATACGTTTATTATCTATATTAAGATATTCCCACTTATCAAGATTTTGTTCATCTTCTTTAGTAATTGGACGCATAACAGTATATGTAATACCAGCTAGACTTTTAGTATGGCAAAGTATTACTTTCTTCCGTATCCCAAGTAAATTCACTTTCTTCTCCATAATTATCTTCTATATATTTAACAACTTGTTGAGTTAATTCATTAATAACATTTGTAGAATAACTACTTCTCAATTCTGCAAAATCTTTAACGCCAAGTTCTTTAGGAATAATAATAGGTATAATATCATAATCATTCTTAAGAATCACAGCTTCCATAAGACCAGTTCTATCATTATCCATAAGGCTAATAAGAAAACCATTTCGATTAAGTTTACTACGAAGCCAATCATATTCAATTTGACGAAGTTTATAAGTTTCATGTGGAATATTAACAACACCAATAGTCTTAGATTCAAGGGTAGACCCCCCGTAGAGGATGGAATGATTAATACTCTTTAGATAACATTCAAGACTTAATCTATCTTTAGTAGATTTAGTTATAATAATAACGTCATAATTATCTAATTCAAGATTAATAACTCCCTCAATAGTATTACTATTAGTTATAAACTTAACTTCAGTTTTCTTATTCCTATTTGGAAAATACAGTTTAACATTAACTATTCCTCTTTTATCTTGTCCAAGAACATATCCATAACATAAATCCGTTTTATCTTTATCGTAAAAATATTTAGGAATAGGATTAGTAGAACGATTAATATAAAATTGGTCAACAGGATAAACAAAATGAGTATTAAGAAAATTAAGATTAACACCAAATTGTCCCCAATACTTAGCATCTAAATTATTCCACGGACGAGTAACAAGTTCAATAATAGGTTTATGATTACGTACATTACTAATAGCCCTAGCAATATTATAATCGTTGTTTTCATCTTTATCTTGTCCATAAATAATATTTCTAAAAGTATAAGCAATATGTTTAAGAACAAATAGAAATTGACTTTTAATAGAAATATCAATTTGCTTATGAACAATTTCAGAGAGTACAGTTGCAACAGCATCTATACAATCTCCCCACCAATATCCAGCAAAATCTCTTCCTTTAAGTTTATTCCTATTATCATATCTAAAACCAAAACTAGGATGAGTATCTTCACGAAAAGGACTAGATATAAATTCTCCTGTATCTATACAATGTTGTATATCTTCAACACTAATTCCAGTATAAGTACTAAAAATAGTAATTTGACTAACTTTAGAGAAAATATAATCTTTAGTTAAAATAGTATTACTAATATTTCTTTTCATAATATTTCTAATTTGACCTTTATCGTGAACATATAAAAAAAGAGGACTAGGTACTAAAATAGTACCCAATCCTCTTACATACAACTATTTAACTAACTTTAATTTTTTAAAATGGCAAATCTTCTGTTGGATTAACAAAAGCACCAGCAGCATCATTACCACCACCAAATGGACTAAAATCTCCACCGCCATTAAATCCACTAACAGAATTTATAGGAGTAGCAGTTTGAACACCAGGCATTACACCAACACCAGGCATAGCAACATTTGGCTGTTTAGCTTGTTCGGCAGATTTTTGATAAACAATACTTTCTTTATAAGGGTCAATATGCAAACTAGGAGCAGATTGTTCTTTATAAAGTTCAATGACTCCATCATTGATAAATGTAGGAAATCCTAAATCACCAAATGAAGATTTACTTCCAACAACAGCACGCCATTTACCATCATTCTTAACGAAACGAAGAAGCTTCATCCAAATAGTAATAGGTTTACCTTTAGCATCATTATAAACAGGCTTACCATTATTGTTAAGTAACTTAACATAATTTTCAAACACAGTCTTATAACCAGCTATAACTTCCTCAGCTTCAACAGGTACATACTGCATATTTTCATCAAAATCTTCAAAAGGCAAAGTAAGAGCATCAATTTCTTCTTCTGTTAAATCACGACCTTTAAGAACAAATACATTATATATATGTTTCATAAAGCGAAAAATGTTATCAACTTTCCAAGCACCTTTACTACCGGGAATAGTTTCAACATTACTTTCAGCAGGAAGAAGGCGTTGAGTTACATAACGACGTTCATTGATATTTTCATGATTACTAGCAAAAGTAAATGTAATATAAGGAATACTCATACCAGCAAATGAAGGCATACCTTGAACATCATCTTTCAGTGTAGCCCAATCAACTTTAACATCTTCAAGATGACCAATAAATAAGCCATTAGCTTTATTACAATCAGTACGTTCATCAAACTTTTTACGAGTTACATCACGTAAATCGTTATTAATACCTCTACCTCTACGTTTTTTAGGAGTTTGTACTTCTGCATTAGCAGTTTGTTCAGCACTTGCTGCAACAGCAGCTTCATTCTTAATTTCTTTTTCTGTCGACATAATTAAAGTAATTAAAAGAATTATTAGATAAAATAAGAGCTGCACCATTAGCAATACTAACAATGCAGCTCTATGTTCAAGATACTATATTTCTAGGACGAAGATTTGATTATTGAGCAGTTTTTTCTTTTTCATCTTTCTTACCGATACGAATAGGTTCTTCATCTTTATATTCGGTAAGCATTGCAATCTTAACAACAATATCTTTATGACCGTTATTAACAACAGCTTCTTGCAAGTTATCAATATCTACTGTATAAACACGATTTTTAGAAGTAGCTTCTTCATCAGTCATATTAGCTTTCAACTGTTTCCAAACATTAGAATCAGTAAAGTTAAGAGTTACACCAATACCAGACAAAGCAGCAGTATTAGCACATTTAGAACCTTTAACTTTAACAACTTCATCACCTTGAATACAGCTAACCAAAAGTTCTTTTTGTTCATCTTCGGTAATACCTTCACGACCAAGAGCAGCTTTCAGTTCTTCATTAGAAGAAGATAAAGCACCTTCAAGAGTTTCTTGGAAATAAGTATTAACATACTTAATCTTATCATTCTTAGTCATACGAACACGAGTAGTACAAGGATTACCATTCTTGTCTAATTCAGCAATACCTTTAGCCAAAGCCCAAATATCAAATTCAGCATGAACAGCCATAGCAGCTTCGGGAGATTCAATATCCAAACCTTGTTCTTCACAGAAAGCAACAACTTCGGGTACTTTATTGATAATAGCATTATCAATATTTGCACAGTTATTAATGAACATTACATATTCACCATGAGCAATGCCGAGAGCTTTAGAAACTTGGGCAGTCATACGGAAACTACCGGGAGTAGAAACAACTACCAATTCAGGTTCTTCACTAACTGCTCTTTGACCAGCATTAACAATACCCATACCAAAACTCAAACCTTTCTTAAAATCTTTCATTTTTCTTTCAATTTAAATGTTAATAATATCAGTCATACGACTGTTTTGTTTAATAATAATTTCTCTAATTTGTTTATGTTATTGAATTTCAGTAATATCAATAATATCTTCATTACTCAAATCAATACCTTGCATAGTCTTTAATTCTTCTGTACTAAGACAGCCCATAATTAAATCATTAGCAATTTCACGAGCACCATAAACAAATGCTCTATGACTTATCATTATTTTAGGATATTTCTTATAAGTATCTTTTTCAAAACATCCAGCAACAATAGCATCTTTATAAGTAAACTCACCAGTAGCAACCATGTTACGTTCTCCAATTTTACGATAAAAACGATAACTAGTAATATAATCAATAGGAATAGCAGGTATTCTATAAACAGGAACTTTACCAGTAGAAGCAATTTGTTTAGCTTCATTAGTATTAGTAGCTATTTCAAACTTACCATTAAGTTGATATTCTTTATATACATTACCATTATAATCTTTATAATATTTAACAGGATAAACATATATATGTTCATGGTCTTTATCTTCTGCATTTTTAGTTTGTGCCTCTTTGGGAGTAAGACACTTAATACAGTCAGATGGAAGTTTATCTTCATCATAAGCATTAAAGCCATCTGTATATTCGTACAGAGCGCGATAATTATCTACTTTTTCCCAACTCACGCTGCCTTTGACAAGTAATGCCTTAATAATGTGAACATCAACACCTGTTTTACCTTGAACTACATGAATATGTTCAATGCAAGTAGAAAATGGAAGTCTAAGGTCTTTAGCTCTCATTGCAATAGCAAGACCATCTTCAACAGACTTAATACCACATTTATCACTACGCATAACACGTTTAATAAATACTTCAAGACTTGCAATTTCAGCTTCACTCATATAATTAAGCTGATATGGAGCAACAGAATGTTGAACACCATGTTGTTTTTCAATACCACTATTACTAACAGTAACAGCAGTATCATTAACTTTAACTTCTTTATCTTCGTCCATTCTATCAAAGAGCGATTTTGATTACACAACAAATGTAACTATTATATTTATACTAGCAAATAATATCATCAAAATTTTGAGCACTAATATCAGACTTAACATTCTGTATAACTTCATGGTTAACTGATAACTTTTCCTTTTTAAGACTTGCTTCTTCGATAGTACCAGCCATATAAAGTTTATGTACTTTAAGTTTTGATTGACTACAATTAATATTATTATAACGATAAATAAGTTCATCTATTGTATCACATAAAGGTGAGGTTAAAATCCATTCGTCTACGTTTGTTTCTAGGCTGTCAGTTGAATTATTTTTTATAGATAATACTCTTAATAAGCCATCATTAAAAGACTTCAAATTCAGCGTGGAAATAGCCTTAGATTTGATTGTTCGAACAGTCCCTTTCTTGCTTCCAGACTTGTACAAAATAGGAATACCATTACTATCAACTAGAACTTTATCTTCAATTTTATCGTGATAATCACCACAAATTTCACCTAATTTATCATTAATATATTTAGTTACAGTAGCAGCATATTCACCTCTCTTACTAATAATAAGAAATCGTTTATCAGGATTATCTTTAATAATCTCAACTATTCTACTTAGCTTAGAAACATTATCAGAACATAATAACATACGTTCACGAACAATATTATAAAAAGTTTTAACTTTTTCAGCAAGAACAAGAGGATTATAACATTCATCAATTTGTTTACTAAAAGGATTAGTCATATCCATATCAGCACTCCACCCATTATATTCAGCTATTTCTGTAATATATTGCATAGCACTACGTCCATCTTGAGTACCATTTCGAGCACATTTAATATTATCAAGATTACCAAATACTTGAATAGTCTGAGTAATAAATTCAGTATATTCATCATAAGTAATAATATCTTCTCGATTAATAAATAGAATTTGCTCTCTGTGTTCCTCTACGGGGAGTAAAGCCCGCATAGCATTAATACCACTAGAACTTATATTATCATTAATAGGAGGAATATTAGTATAAATTTCTTTTAGTTTGGCAGTATCAATAGTATCTTTAGTTATAATCATAAGTTTAAATCTAGCACGATTAAAAACTGTATTACAAGAAAGATTCCATTCATTAACTCCAACAACAATAGAAATATCATAACTATAATTATATCTACTATTAATATAAGTATTAGTAAGAATATTAATAGTATCTATATTTATATTATGATTTTTAAGACTATCAACAATTTCAGTTCTTCTTTTCCAATTATCTGTAACAATAAGTATTTTAATATTATCATTCTTATTTCTCATAAGACTAATAATTCTACTTATAATTTCACAATAATCAACAGGCGGAATACAATTAATAGTTCCAATACCTTTATATTCTTTAGAACCCCATTTATTAATTAGTCTATCATAAGTTTCTTCAACTATATTTCTCATCCAAAATCATCTTCATTAAAAATAGGATTATACATACCACTATATTTTTTAATTTTACTTTTACCTTTACCTTTAGGAGAAATTTTAAGTTTGATAGGATTAATAATCTTCATAGCTTCTTGATAATAAAATTTGAAATTAATATCTCTAAGAGAAATATCTTTATCATCAAGACTATTAATAACTGTTACAACAGAACCAGCTGCCATTCTACTACGAGAACCATTTTCATTATGAACTTTCTCAATAATATAACCTCTATTAGAAACATAAAACCTAACATATCTTTGACAAACAACATGAGTAACTTGTCCATTTTTAATCTTATTTTCTTCTACATGAAATTGTTTACCTACATTTTGAGTAAGACAAAAATCAAGAATATTAGTAGCTTCTTGAAGAGTATCCATTACAGGTTTATTCTTAAGAAAATAGTTTTCAATAGCTTGAGCAACAATAGGCATAGAATAACCTTTAGTTAAATCTAAAGAATACATCATAGGATTAAGAGCACCTTTAGATTCAAGTTTAAGTTTATGAACACCATTTTTAATAACTCTAAATTGGCTAAGATAATTATTTATATCTCTACTAACAAGACAATGATAATAATCAGTATCAAACTTAAGTTTAGTAGTTTGTTCCCACTCATCTTTAATACGATTATAAACATCAATATCTCGTTTATAAAGTTTAATAACAATACCATCTGTATTAGCACTTAACACATGGATATTGTGTAACTCTAATTCCTCAACCAACATTAGCATCATTAACTGCCCATTAATAGTAGTTTTAAGTACAGCTAATCTATCGTAAAGATTACCGTTTTCAAATCCAAGTTTACCATAAACAGAATTAATAACAATCTTTAAAACTAAAGCTAAAGTATCTCTATCAATTCCGTCAACAGTATTTTCATCGCTGTGTTTAACTTCAACTCTCTTATTTTTAAGCCAACCAATAAGATTACAAAAAGCATTAGTATCAAGATGAGCTGGAGCTACTTTATGAGCGGCAATAATACTAGGATACATACTATTAATATCAGCATGAATATAAACATAATCATCGTCATTAAGAACATCGTGTTGACCCCCCGTAGAGGATGGAAATAATTCTCTTCCACTACTCCAAAGTTCAACAGGATTATCTTGACTATGTAAACCTCCAGTTGCAACAGTATAAGTTACATTTCCAATTTTAACTTCTTTACTAAACGCATCTTTATTAACTCTATAAATAGTAGTTTTAAGACATTCATCAAGAAAGTCTTGCATAGGTTTAGTTTTGAATTTAATAAAAGGAAAAATAACTTTTTTAAAACTCATAGCAGTTCTTTCAGTTTTCTTACCTTTCCATTGTTCAGGAGCAAGACCACTAAATTTACTATAAAATTTCTCAAAAAGAATATCAGCAGTTTTACTACGACTAGAATTAAGAACATCTACATCATAAGCTTTACTAATAGCATAACGAGATTTAATTTCTTCTGGATAAAGACGAACTATTTCAGCTACAATAAATACATCATTAAGATTATAATACATCATAGGTTCGATATATTCATCAAGAATAAATCTATCCCATTTATCTACTAGCTTATTAAGCTGACTAATACTCATCCATCTAAGATTAGGAATTTCATCGTATAGTTCAGCTTCTTTTTCATTAATATCAGGAAGTTCATATTCTAGAAGTTCATACCATTGAAGATTAATTGAAGTTTGTTTTAAACCTTTAGGAACAGGTTTACGTTCACCAGTTTTACTATCTACAACTACACTTGCTTTATTAAGAGCAAATATACGCATTACATCAACACCTGTAAATGGTAGTTTATATTTTCTAAGACTATTAAGATAAAAATCAGTTTTAAATTTATCTTTATCATCTTGACTAGAAATAATAGTTTTACTAGTTTCATATAACTTATTAATAAGTTCTTTCGTACTATTCGTACGCATATAAAAACTAAGTAAAGCAGCAATCATAAGATTATCATAATTGAAATTATTAAATCCATACAAGTCAGTACGAATAATATTTCCATTAGAATCCTTATAACATCTAGTTTTATTAATATAATCTATCATAGAAAGTAATTGACTATCATCTGTATATGTTATATAAAAACTATGTTTTTCAACAGTTTTAAGACGAGCCTTAATTTCTTCAACAGATAGTTTTTGAACTAAAGGAATAGGTTTATTATCAGCATTAACACAATCTTTAAATACTTTAAGATAACTATTAATACTAACAAAAGTAACAGAAAAGAAATTTCTTAAAACTTCAACATCATAAGCTATACAATTAATCATTTATATAATTTAATCCATAGTTATTTCTATTTTGATTAACCCAATTAACATCATCAGCAAAACGCTGTTTAAATATATGATAAAGATTATCATCTTTAAATTTAATAAGAGGAGAATAATTACTAAATACATATTTACCGCCAGTAGCCATAAATCTAGGAATTGGATTATCACTAATACTACGATAAGCATCACCAAATATAAATAGATACTTATAATTAATTCTAGCTAATTCTTTCCATAGAATATTACGACATTTATCAATAGCAGTAAGATATGTATTATAATTATTAGAACAAGCACATTTAATACTATAAGTCATATACACATCTTCAGTATTATTACGTCCAGAATATTCATCATAAAGATTACCAATATCAGTAAATAATTGATAATCTTCACAATAATTTCTATCACCTCTAGGAAATAGGAAAACAATATCTCCATGAATACTTCCTCTACCACCTTGTATATATTTACCTGTATTAAATATACGATTTGGACATCTAGCACAATCAAGATATTCGTCAACAGTTTTATTTGCCATAAGATAATACTAATTGATTGCTAGCACGAGAACAAGCAACATACAATCTACGAAGCATTTCATCTCTATTAGTATAAGGATGACCATATTTATCATAAATCATATCGTTAATATCTACAAATACATTTTTATAAGTAGAACCTTGTGCTCTATGAGAAGTAATTGCAAAACCATAATCTAAATCTCTACTAAATAAAATCTTACCATTACTATTCGTAATATTAGAAGCGATAAGATATTTACGTTTAAAATCAAAATATTGTTTCCATTTACTTCCACGTTCAGAACTACTAGCTTTTTTAGCATCATCAATAAGACTAGTCAACTTCTTATAATACATCTGAAATGTATAGTTATCATAATGGTCAATAACAAATAAAGGTTGAGTTATAGCACCACCATGAATAGCTTGAAACTTAATAAGAAATCCTTTAAACTCATAATCATTATCTATTGTATCAACAATATCTTTAACAATATATTCTTCACTATTGTTTATAATAATATCATTAAAAACGTTAACAACAGTAGTATAACTCATTATTAAATCATTACGAGTAATAAGACTTTTATCAGCATCTTGAATAATCATATGTCTTACATGGTTATTCCATTGTGCAACACGATTATTAGTATAAGCTATAATACGATACAAATCAATATTTTTAGTATATTTTTCATCATTAAAACAAGTATCAATTAAATCAGAAAATTCAGTTTGACCACAAACATAAAATCCTTTAGTTTCTTCATTATAATCTTGTCTATTTTTAGATATATAATCAAGAAATCTCCATCCATTCTTATTATCTATATCTTCTCGAAGAAGTTTAAGAAGTTTACTAATAGGATTATTATCTCCTTGTCGTACAACTTCTTTAAGATAATAAGTATTACTAGCAATAAGAAAAGCTTGACTAGTTTTCTCATTAACAGGTGGAAGCTGAGAACTATCCGTAATCTTATAACTTTCATTATAAGCCTGACTATATCTTAGTTGTAATATCAATTAGATTAATATATTTTTCTTTTTCTTCTTTATGAAGTTTAAAAAAATCAAGAAAAATATAACCAGCATGAGATTTCTTAGCACCAGTTATAACTTGACTAACATTTTTAGGAGTGAAACCATTTATTCTTAAATCTTCTGCTCCATAAAGAATTTTAATATTAACAGGTTTTCTATCTATATTTGCAACACTTATAGCTATATATATTTTATTATTAGTTTTACCGGGAATATATTCATAATTTTTATTAGGATTATAATCTTTCTTATAAATCCATTGATATCCGTTATGAATATGTCGTTTTCCTTTACAACACGCAATAATAGGTCCAGCATGAAAATTACCTTTTTCAGAAGCTTCAGTAGCAGAAGCCCATTCTTTAATAATATTACCTAAAATATCTATTTGCAATATAGGAATAGATAAACTATTAAATTCATATTTATTTCCATAATTACCATTATTTTCTCCAAATAAATATTTATTATAAAAATAATTTTCAGAATTACATTTACCTATACAAGTATCTCCATCATTACCATTAACTAAACATCCTCCATTTTCTATACGTTTATATTTATTAATTAATTCTTTTTCAAGTTGAATACTTTCTTCAATAGTAATATCTATTTTAAAAATATTTACTTTAACTTTGGTGATATCTATAACTTTTTCTTTCCAAAGTTTATTTCTTGAAGTAAAACTAAAAGCTCTTCTAATAGAACCTTGCCCAACATAAAATGGATTTTGTTCTTTATCATAATAATGAAGATAAACACAAATACGATTTAAATCTTTTAATCGAAAACCATGTTTACTAGGAACATCAGTAGTAAAATTAGCTACTTTACTAGTATTATTATAAAGATATGGATAAAATTGATAATATACAACTTTCTCCGTTTCGATTTTAAATAAAATCTACTCTCTTACGAGATAGTCGATGAACCTTACTATTATCATGTTTCACAACATAATGAGTAGTCTTGGCTGCTGATTGTCATATAATAATAGTTTTTCGAACATTCACACTTAGATTTTCATCTTATGTTGTAGCACTATTATCTTCACGAGTTTCCAGCAATTAGAAGAATTTTAACTCGGCAATAGCTTTACCGAGCATTATAACTTTAATCTGAAGCTTCTTACATTTATTACTAATATACTTAACAAGTTTAGCATTAAGCATAGAAGCTTCATCAATAATTAAAACTTTAAGACCATCTAGTTTATCTTTTCCAACAGGATTAAAGGCAGGATTTTCAGGGTCAAAATTTTCAATATTAACATCAAGTCTAAAACCAAACAATGATTGAATTGTATTAACTTCTTTTCCACCAATAGAATTACTAAGAACTCTACAAGCTTTATGTGTAGGAGCAGCACAACCTATAACACTACCAGACCATTTGCAATTATTAATAACATATTTAATAACAAATGTCTTACCTGTACCTCCAGCACCACAAAGAGCATTAATATATTTCTTCTCATCCCAAGGCTGTGCAAGAAACTCAATAAGTTCATGCACAGCTATTTCTTGGTCTTTAGTAAACTTAATGTTAGTATCTTTTCTATTACTATTAGCAATATTAAGATTACCAATCATTACAATTCGTTGTTTACATCAATAAGATTATTTTTAACTTTATCTTCATATTCTTTCCATTCTTGAAAAGCTAAAATAATAGATTCACTATCACCACGATTATAACATGTAGTAATATGAAACAATTCCTTAGCAAAAGGCATTTTAACAATTTTACCTTTAGCTATAAGTCCAGCAGCAAAAGGAATATAAAATCTAGTATCAACAGTTTTTCTATTTTCACTATCTCTTATAATTTTAATTCTATGATTATATTCATCTAATCGACGAGCATAAACAACTTTCTTTCCTTTAGTTCTGTAACTTTCACCTGTAATGCTATATAGTTTGCCATTGTATTCTACTTTATAAGTACCATCAATATATCTAATAATACCTTCACATTTAGCAACTATAATAACATATTTATTGACTATTCCTTTCTCTTTGGATTTACCTACAACTCCAAATGAGAATTTAAAGCTAACCATAACATACTACTTTCTTTTAATAGTACGCATACGTTTATCAACAGCACGAGTAATACCTTTAAAAGTATTATCCTCTGCAAACTTAGCTTTACGAGCAGCCTTTTTAGCAGCTTTCTTAGCAGCAATCTCTTCATCACGTTCTTTTTGTTGTTGAACAACATCAACATGTTCAAGATAATAACCGCAATAATGAGTAAGAAAATCAATCTTACCACTAGTTCCATTACCAATAGAACTATTCTTAGCTACTTTAATAACTTTACTAGCAGGATTGATTCTAATAACAGCGCCAACATTATTAAGTTGACGAACAACAGAAACTTCATCATACTTTTTCATAAGTACTTTACATTTTTAAAGATTAATAAAACAATTATATTTAATAGTTAAAACTATAATAAATTCAATAATAGTTAGATTAGTAGAGCCACTACGCTACGCTCCGTGGCGACCCCCCGTAGAGGATGGAAGCAAGCTAGTCATCAACTTTCGCTTTAATACTATCATTAAGTTTATTAAGTTTATCAATAAAATGTTCAAGAACTTCTTTATTATATTCACTATCATTAATAATAAATTCAATATTACGATGAAATTCTATATCTTTAATTTGAAGTTTATTAATATCTATATTAATTCGTTCAATCTTTTTATATAGACTAAATACTTCATAAATAAGATATAAAATACATCCAATACAAATTCCAAGAACATATTGAGTAACATTTTCAATCATAAAAATAACGATAAAGTTTACGAATAAGTTCAAATCTAGTATCAGTAATATTATAGATTTTAAATGCTTTAGCAACAAAATCAAAATCACCATATTTAAGTAAAGCATCTATATAATCTTTAATATCACTAAGCCACATAATAGCACTAACAGAATATCTATCACTATCAGTATTAGTAATATATTGACCAATGCCTTTAGCAATAGTATCAGCAGTTATATCATTAATAATAAACTTATCAGTAAACCAATTATCTTTTATATACTGTTTATCAGTATATTTATCACGAAAGGTTTTAGATAGTTTATTACATAAATCAATATAAGAACGAGCAGCAGTTCTATTATTATGATTAACAAATTGAACATCTTTAACTTTAAGAGTTAAGTTCATACCACATTCAATAATACGAACTTTAATTTGTTTTTTATCTTCATTAATATATAGAACAATAGCAAGTTTATCTTTCCAATAACCAGTATTCAAAGTAACTATATCATAAAGTTTAACTTTAAATCCAGATGTAATAGTACCATCAATTTGTTTATAAGTAATATAATTCATAATAAAACTGTATTAAATTTTTAGTTTAACATTTATTAGCTAGTTCTTTTGCCTTGTATTGAACTCAATATTAATCGTGATAGATTAATCAGATTATATATGAAAATTCAACAGAGGGCAAAAGAATCATATCTGTAAATGTATTATGAACGTAAATAGCTAGTCATTTGTAGTAGGCTCATTATTCTGTTCATTATTCTTATCATCACGTTTAAGACGTTCTTTAAGAATATGTTCAGATACAGAACCAAGTTTACATTCACTAACACAACGACTAACACCTTTAGCATGAGTTACAGCATATACAATAGGATAATTAATATATTTATTATTACCTACTGTACGTTCGATTTTAGTAATTCCAACTTCGGTTACAATACCAACACAAACACCAAGCTTAGTTTGATTATGATATTGATAAGTATATTCCATATAAACTACTTGTCCTTTTTTAAACTTAGCTTGTTCTTCAATGTATCTATCTAATAGACCATCAAAAATAAAAGAATCATAATTATCCATTTTAATTATATATTTAAAGTTAATAATATACATACTAAAAAGCCTAGCACTATCTTCACAGACAATACTAGGCAAATCTACAAATATGAAATCATATAAACGAAATGTTTGACATAAACATCATTATTACTAATTTCACAATCAATAATAACATTATTAACACCAAAATAAATATGACATATAACACTTGGACTATGATAAATATTAATAGCACTATCTTCACAGACTGTACTATTACAAAACATACAATTTTAGAAATTAAAACGGATAATAGCAATATCATAGTTTCGGAGTTCAATTCCTCCATCATCAGCAAGTGAAATAACACTACTATCTTCACAGACAGTAGCATTAGAAATACAATCAAAAACTTATGTGGGATTATTTAGCAGATTTATTTGCTTTTCTACGTTTAAGTTCAGCATAAATTTCATCATCACTAACATTCTTAAACTTATTCTCCTGTTTATTATTATCAACAGATTGATTAACCATTTTAATCATTTCCTTATATTTTGCATTAGAAGTATCAATAATATGTTGAGCAATCAAATAATTAATTTTAGTATTAGCGTTAACAATATTAATAATCATATCTTTAGCATATTTAGGAAAAACAGCAAGAATAGGTTTAAGAATATCTTTATCTTCAATTATACTATCCCAACGATTAATAAGCCAATCAAGTTCAAATCCATCTTCAGTAGCAAGTTTAATAATATCTTCTTGAGTTTTACCAAAATCATTAATATATTCTTGTTCTTTAAGAACATATATAAATAAAGCTAAACCTCTAACATATTGGTCTGGAGATAAACCTTTATCTTTAATATCATTAATGAATTTATTAATAAGTTTGCAATCTTCTTTATATTTACAGATATCACAAGTAATACTATTACAAGATTCACCAAAAACTTCATTAAGAATAACTTTAATATTAATATTTTCCATAATTTTATTTATTTAATCATAATAACCAAAAACATCATTTTCAGGGTCAACAATAGGACTATCATCAACTATTGGTTCCCAAGCAATATCGTCAAAATCTTGACTTAGACATTCTGCATGAATTTCAACACCTTCAACATTATTATTGAAATATGTATCATCTTCAACAAAATAAATATCAGTTCTTTCCATATCTTTATATATAAAATAAACTCCGAGTAGAGGATGATTATCATCAACTAGTTAACTATAACAAACTCAATAAACAAAATGGATAAAAATGGCAAGAATATGAGAATTAGCTTTAATAAGCTCAACAGCACTATCCATCCTCTACGGGGAGTCTATACTACAAACTTAACTAGCTTCAGAATCTTTATTCTTTTTATGAAGTTCAGTTTCAGTATCAATCATAATACTAATAACTCGTTGACTATCACTAGCAACATCAGCATGAGCTTTAACTAAAGCATCAATGAATAAATCATCTGTATATCTATATTCTCTACGAAGACCACCATCAGCAGTAACTCTAAACTTATTCCATAAGAAGTCAACATAAGCACCTTTAGCATTATATATTCTTCCATCATCTTCAAGAGTATGAAGAATATTAAGAGAAGTATGGCGTCTAAATGCAGCATTGAATTTAACAATACAAACTACATCAAGAATATGTTGAGGAACATTAATTCCAACAGGAACACCATGTTTATCAGTCTTAGCATCTTTAAAATCATTATCTTCATTAGCTTGACTAACAACAGTAGTTTGTTCTTCCTGTTTACGAACTTTACTTTGTTTCTTCTTCCTAGCTTTATTCTTAGGCTGAACAGTTTCACTACTAACAACAGCATTAACTTGTGTATCTTCTTCAGGAACAACAAGTTTACCCTCTTGTTTAGCTTCTTCTAAACTTTCAGCCATAGTTTTCTTTCTAGGCTTAGATTGAACATTACTAGTAACATTATCAAAATTTACCATAACACTTATAAGTTTAAGATTAATATTATTATCAGTAGCAATATTACTCTACTGAACAACATGACAAATATAATAATTAAATATAATACTCCAAATATATTATAATTTATTTATACTATAATTCTAACTAATAATCAATAGCTATATTAAAATAACTAAAATAGTTATAGCAATAGGAATTAACTTACAACGAGTATAATAAATATCAATAATATCAAGAGTATCATTAGTATAAAGAGAATCAGTAATATCAAGAATATTAAGAATATCATTAGTAATACCACCAGTAATATTAGCATGACTAGTATTAATAGTCATTATAATACTGATAGTATTAATAGTGCTATTATTAGCTAGAACTAATGCTATTGGTCATTATGACTAATAGTCTTATTAGACTTGATAATACTGTTAGAGCTAGTCTTAATAACGATTGTATGACTAATCGTCATGACGAACGTCAATGAGATGATAATGATGATGCTATGACTGAAACTGATAGTGGTATAACTAATGGTTATGAAGATATAACGAGAAGTTATAGGAAAGAAAGAGAAGGAGTTGGAACTAATACTAACAACGATGATATAACTAGAGGTTATAACTAATGGTTATGAAGATATAACTAAAGGTTATAATGAACGAGAATGAGAGAGATTAAACAATAGGTTTAGATTGATTAGGAATAGGATGTGGAGAAGGAAGTTTGGTATTGAAAGGAATACCAGCAGGATTAGTTTTTTCAGCATGACCATCTCCACACCCATCTCCACATTTATCACTTCCACAATCACTCTCATCTCCACATTCAACCTCAATTTGACCCTATTTGAACCACATCCAACTCCACCATTTCATTCTCCACGAAATCCACATTCATCACTTTCATCTCCACATACTCTTTCTCCACATTCAATACCTCTAGTCACCTCTAATTTCACCTCTATAACTTTTTGTTATGAGAGTAAATCTCCATGACCAATATCAGTATAATAAAATGTTATGAGAGTAAATCTCCATGATTAATATCAATATCAGCACCCACCACGACAGTCATACCAACATCATCTTGTTTCACAAGATGAGTTGTTTTAAGTTCACTAATATAACTAGTCTTAATGATATGAATCAGCAAAAATAATTACAATATTATATCTATATCTAGCCTGTTATATATATATATATATACTTACCAGTATATATATATAACAGGCTATATATAGATAAAATAAATCTTGACAGTTATATTAAACCATCAGTTTCAGTTTCATCATCATATTTATCGTCATAAGCATTAATACAAATAATACCACATTCATGATTATCAATACAATCATCAATAATACGAACGATACTTTTTAGATTAATAGCAATAGCTAATCTACATTTATCAATACTATCATATACTTGTTTGATATCATTAGCACTACCATTAGTTGTTAAATTAGTAATAACAAGAGGATGTTTAATATCATCAAGACTAAGTTTAATAAGTTCAACAGAAGTTATAGAATTATCATTCTCAACTTCAATAGTAGTAATAATACGATGTACTTTCATAATGTTTAATATTAGGATAAGATTTATCAGAACTTGCAGCTAGTTCATGACTGATAAGTCTTATCAGACTGTTAAGTTCGTTTGCTGCAATATATTTAATGTTGATAATGAGCATTTCCATGTTGAACACTAGCAGCACCATCAACAAAACTATTGTTGATAACATCAGTGCTACTAACCCGAAGGTTAGTAGCACCATGTTCATTAGAACGGTACATCGTTATCGTTCATTACAGTAGCAACAAAACTAGCTGCTTTAGCTTTAGCCTCACGCTTGGCAGCAATGGCAGCACGAGCGTCCTCCATAATCTGCTTGATAAGTACATTATATGCACCAACAAGAACAGGGTCAGCAGGCTGTTCGATACCTACAATATGATATACATATCTATCATAATCCACAACATTGTAAAGATTATCTTTGCGAGTAAACGGATTACAGTCTTGTACACCAGCAGGTACAAACTGGCAAAGAACTTTGATAGCAATACCAGTCAGATACATACTAGCAAAACCAGCTTCAGCAGCTTCGCTAACATAGTTGACAAATCTACCGTAGAACTTGTCTTTGCGCATTACAAGCAGTATCTGATTGAATGGCATCTGAATAGCACCAAGCATACCCATTCGATGTGTACCATCAGGCATACTTTGAGCACCTTTGACAGGACTAGTAATAGTAACAAACGCATTAAGATAAGAATTGCCATTACGACCTGTACGTTCTTGACAGTCAATATTAGTAATGACAGTAGTCATTACATAACTATGACCATCAGTACAGATGCGTTTAACAACATCATCAATGGTTTCCACTTGCGCAGAATTTTGGTTATCTGTATCAACAGTAGGTTGAACAGGTTGGCTAGCACTAGTAGTTGGATTAACTACATTAACATTCTCGGGAGCAGCAGCACCTTGTGCAGCTTGTGCAAAATCTTTAACGTCTGGCATGACTATTAAGTATTTAATTACGCTAATCAGTAGCATTACTGACAGTTGTTTCGTTTCAACTGCAAAGTATTTAATGTTGATAATGAGCAACATCATCTAGTAGAGATTAATCTCTACTAAGATAACTAACAATAGCCGATAGTATTCCAAATACAACAGCAGTAATTTGTTCATCACTAGTTGGCTCTACTTTCAATGCTAGTATGATAGCTGGCATCATCAGTATGATTGCAACTAACAGTAATGGCTTGTTTGTTCTCATAATGATTGGTATTAATAGTTAGTAATGTAATGAGATGAATAATCTCAATATATTTAATGTTGATAATGAGCAGGATTATCATTAACTCTATCAACTTTAGGCGGGGGTAGTCAATCAAGTTTAGCATGACCGGGGGTTATACTCACTAGCCTCACTATCACACTAATAAACTTAATTACCATTATTACTTTTACTATCACTCTCATCATCTTATTCATTCTCATTCTCATCATCTTTTATCATCATTTAATTACTATTATCTTTACTATATTATTCATTATTATTATCTTCGTTATTACTTTCTCTTAGAACTTGACGGGGGTGTCCAAGATGAACTTAATGACCCA
>OJRB01000016.1_pt1 | contig 102338 bp, 94 predicted proteins | sample 1599061 | NCBI WGS metagenome assembly OJRB01 (sample SAMN03922522, study PRJEB24848) | human gut metagenome | isolation source: stool sample | host: Homo sapiens | place: Germany | collected 2010-02 | reverse complement strand
TCGGCATGGGCAACAACCCCATGGTCGGCGCTACCGTTGCCTGCGCTGTTGCTGCTGCACAGGCCAACGCCTGATCTTTTCCTAGTTCGGCAAAGGGGGCTGCCTTCCGAATGGGCAGCCCCCTTTTTATGCTGAGATATGTTCGCGCAGGCTAACTGCCTGCAACATTGGTTCAACTGAGAAGGAAAAAGAAGAAACCATGAAAAACACGAAGATGAAACAGAGCATTGCAGCGCTGGCCATGGCTGCTGTCGTTGCAGTGAGCCTGCTGGGCTACGGTTGCGGCAGCAAGTCCGCCTCCACCACCGGCGCTGGTGCTACCGGCGATTTTACCGGCACTGCCAAGGGCTTTGGCGGCGATGTTACCGTTACCCTGACCCTGACCGACGGCAAGATCACCGGCTGCACCGCTGAGGGTGCCGACGAGACCGAGGGCGTGGGCTCCAAGGCAATCGAGCAGCTGCCCGGCGAGATCGCCGAGAGCGGCAGCATCGAAGTAGATGGCGTGTCCGGTGCTACCATCACCTCCAATGCCATCAAGGAGGCAGCCGCTGCTGCCATTACCGCTGCTGGTCTGAAGCCTGAGGATTTCCAGACCGCTGTGGAGAACAACGCTGAGCCTGCTGAGGATTCTACCGTTGATACCGACATCGTCATCGTGGGTGCAGGCGGCGCAGGTATGACCGCTGCCCTGACTGCCACCAGCGAGGGCAAGAGCGTTGTCATCGTGGAGAGCCAGTCCATGGTGGGCGGCAACTCCGTGCGCGCTACCGGCGGCATGAACGCCGGCAAGACCGTGTATCAGGATGAGAACGAGTTTGCCGAGGGCGCAGGTGTCGAAAAGACCCTGAAGGCTGCTGCTGAAAAGTATGCTGATAACGAGACCATCACCGCTCTGGCTGCTACCGTGGCCGAGCAGTGGGCTGCCTACCAGGCCAACCCCACCGGCTACTTTGACAGCGTTGAGCTGATGGAGCTGGATACCATGATCGGCGGCAAGGGTATCAATGACCCTGCTCTGGTGGAGACCCTGTGCTCCAACAGCGCTGATGCCATCGACTGGCTGGGTGAGCAGGGCATCACCCTGAACAGCGTCTCCTCTGCAGGCGGCGCATCTGTCAAGCGGATCCACCGCCCTGTGAATGAGGAGGGCAAGGTCGTCTCTGTGGGCGCTTACATGGTGCCCCTGCTGGAGGAGGACTGCCAGAAGGCTGGTGTCCAGATGATGCTGAACACCACCGCCACCGAGATCCTGACCGATGACAACGGCGCTGCTGTTGGCATCAAGGCCACCGGCGCTTCCGGTGAGACCATCACCATCAACGCCAAGGCTGTGGTGCTGACCACCGGCGGTTTCGGCGCAAATCTCGATATGGTCGTTGAGTACAAGCCCGAGCTGAAGGGCTTTATGACCACCAACGCCCCCGGCATCCTGGGCCAGGGCATCAAGATGGCACAGGCCATCGGTGCTGACACCGTGGATATGGACCAGATCCAGATCCACCCCACTGTCCAGTACGACAGCGCTTCTCTGATCACCGAGGGCCTGCGCGGCGACGGTGCTGTGCTGATCAATTCCGAGGGCAAGCGCTTCATTGACGAAGTCAGTACCCGTGACGTTGTCTCCGCCGCTGAGATCGCTCAGCCCGGCAGCTACAGCTGGCTGATCATTGATCAGAAGATGGTCGATGATTCCAGCGTCATCCAGGGCTACATCAAGAAGGGCTACACCGTGACCGGTGAGACCTATGAGGAACTGGGCAAGGCAATGGGCGTTGATGAGGCTGCTTTTGCCGAGACCATGAAGACCTGGAACGGCTACGTTGAGGCAAAGAACGATCCCGACTTTGGCCGTACCAGCTTTGCAAAGGCTCTGGATACTGCTCCCTACTACGCCATCAAGGTCACCGCAGGTGTGCACCACACCATGGGCGGCCTGAAGATCAACACCAACACCGAAGTCCTGAACGAGAACGGCGAGATCATCCCCGGCCTGTTCGCAGCAGGTGAGGTGACCGGTGGTGTCCACGGCGCAAACCGTCTGGGCGGCACTGCTGTCTCTGACTTCGTTGTCTTTGGCCGCATTGCAGGCGCAGCTGCAAGCAAGTACGCTGCATGAAACGCCTGAAAAGCTGGCAGAAAAACCTGATCTTTGCGGCCGTGGTGCTGGCCGCGGCAGCACTCCTGTTCGTGCTGTACCGCGCCAACGCCCCCAAAGCGGAGCCGCTGGTGGCCGTGGTCGATTTCGGCGACGGCATTACCGAAACGATCTCGCTGGACGAGGACCACGATTATCTGTATGATGTGGGCGATTACATCGTGCATCTGCAGGTAAAGGATGGGGCCATCGCCTTCCTCGACAGTCAGTGCCCGGACCATGTGTGCGAGCAATTCGGCTGGCTGAGCGAGCAGGATGCCTGGGCCGCCTGTGTCCCCGCCGGGGTCTATGTAACGGTGCAGGCCGCAGAAACAGAATAAAACAAAGAGGCCGCCGTGCAGGAGATGATCCTGCACGGCGGCCTTGTTGTATAGGGAAAAATGTTATTTCACGTATTTGCCCTCGCAGATATTCTTGCAGCAGGCGCTGATGGGGAACCAGCAGCAGTCCCGGCAGATATCGGCCAGCATCTCGGGGGTGGCTTTGGCATCGATCTCCCGGATGAGGGCCTGATAGTCGTATTCCTTTTCCTCCAGCCCGAAATACTCCACGGTCTTGCGGTCGTACCGCTTGACCTTTTCCTGTGTGTCGCACAGGTCGGTGCCCAGCTTGTTGGGGCAGCAGGAACAGAGGGTGTCGGTGGAGAAAGTGAGCTGGATCTTCGTCCCGGGCACCTCCCGCAGCTGGTGGACGACATCATTCATGTGCTCCACAAAGGCTTCGCTGTAGCCATGGCCGGAGTAGCCCTGGGTGCAGAGCAGGTGATGCGGGCGCAGTACGATGCTCATGCCTTTTTTACCCCCGGGATCCGCTTCCGGATGTTCAGGCCCAGCACGCAGGCCAGCACAGCCTTGATGATGGCGGTGGGGATGAAGGGAAGAACGCAGGCGGAAACGGCCACAGACACGGTGCTGTGGGCGACGATCACGAACAGGATGACACCTACGATATAGTTGACCACAGTGCCCACGACAACCGCCACGGGGAAAGCACCCTTGAAAGCATCCCTGTGCTCCACGCCCAGGCCGATGATGTAGGCCATGATGGGGAAGGAAATCAGGAAGCCGCCGGTGGGGCCGACAAACTTGTCGATGCCGCCGGAGAAGTTGGCCAGCACCGGCACGCCCACAGCGCCCAGCAGCAGGTAAACGAGCGTGGCAATGGCAGACAGCTTGGAGCCCAGCACCACAGCCGCCAGCGTGATGGCGAAGGTCTGCATGGTCATGGGCACACCCAGCGGCATGGGGATGGAGATCTGTGCCATCACGGCGATGACAGCGGCAAACAGGCCCGCGTAGCAGATATCGCGCACCGAGAATTTACTGTTCTGATTCATAGAAAAAATCCTCCTCTGGTTTGGTACAAACAACGTCCCGATTAAACCAGAAAGCGGCAGACAGGTCAACTTGCGATTTGCACAAAGGTTTACAATCTGTGAAAATTTGCTGAAAAGCGTTCAAACGAAATTTGGACGCTTGTGTATCCGGGTAAAATGCGATACACTACACCTATACATAGGAAAGGAATCTGACAGGCCGCCCCCGGCGAGCCTGAATCTGATAGGAGGAACATGATGATCTGGAATAAGAAGAAGGACGGCGCGGAGAACCCGGGTGCGGAAACGCCTGCGGCACAGACAACCAAGGCCCCGGTGCTGTTCTTGCAGAAGAACTGGAAATGGCTCGTGCCGGTGGTCTGTGTGGTGATCGCGGGCGGTGTGTTTTTGCTCAAGCCCAAGAGCGCCAGCACCACAGCCGTGGACCCCAGCTATCTGGAAGCCAGCCCTGAAGTGCGGGATGTCTCCAACACCCTGAGCGGCACCGGTACCCTGAACCCTGCCAACACCTACACCGTGAAATCTCTGGTGGAGGGCAAGGTGCTCACCGGCGAGTTTGAGGAGGGCGACGTGCTGGATGAGGGGAGCATCCTCTACACGCTGGACAGCTCGGACGCTTCCACCAATTTTGAAAAGGCCGAGATCGCCATGCAGCAGGCACAGCGCAGCTATGACAAGGTGGTGGACCGCCAGTATGTGCGTGCCGAGGTGGATGGCACCGTGAGCACCCTGAAGGTCGCCAAGGGCGACGAGGTGACCAGCGGGCAGGAGGTCGCCATCATCCGCGACAGCTCCAAAATGCTGCTGACGCTGGAATTCCCCGCCGCCGATGCCGCCAATTTCAGCGTGGGCCAGACCGCCCAGGTGACGCTGGACGGCACCTTTGAGCAGCTGGACGGCACCGTGACCAGCGTGACCGGAACGGATGCCCTGAGCACCGGCAACCTGCTCACCCGCACCGTGACCATTGCCGTGCAGAACGCGGGCGGCCTGACCACCGCGCAGGCGGCCACCGCCTCCATCAACGGGGTCAGCTCCATCGGTTCTGCCACATTTGGCTATCAGGCGGAGCGTACCCTGACCGCACAGGCTGCAGGTACTGTGACCTCCATCCATGTGCAGGAGGGCCAGACCGTTGCCAAGGACGATATCCTGATCGAGCTGAGCGGCGATGACCTGACCGAGAGCATCCAGTCTGCCTCTGAGACCCTGCGCAGCGCTGAGATCTCCCTGCAGAACCTGCAGGATACCATGGCCAACTATACCGTCACCTCTCCCATCAGCGGCACCATCATTGAAAAGGATGCCAAGGTGGGCGATGCGGTCAAATCCGGCGATACCCTCTGCGTCATCTACGACCTGAGCTATCTGGAAATGGTCATCAACGTGGACGAACTGCAGATCAGCTCCCTGTCTGTGGGCCAGAAGGTGCAGATCACAGCCGATGCTGTGCAGGATAAGAACTATGTGGGCACTGTGACCCGCGTCTCCATGAAGGGCGCTTCCAACGGAGGTACTACTACCTACCCGGTGACCATCCGCATTGACGAGACCGACGGCCTGCGCCCCGGCATGAACGCCAACGCTGAGATCGTGGTGGCTGAGGCTGCCAATGCCCTGACCGTGCCCAATGCGGCCATCGTCCGGGGCGGCTATGTGCTGGTGACCCAGGATTCCCCCAGCGCTTCCAAGGCGGATACCACCATGGAGGCACCCGAGGGCTTTGTCTATGTGGCCGTCAAGACCGGTGTCAGCGATGATGATTACACCCAGATCGTCAGCGGCATCCAGGAGGGGGACACCATTGGTTACGACCCCAACTCGGTCAGCAGCGACAGCTACTATGACGATGGCAGCGGCATGATGATCTTCTGATGGGAGGATGGAATGAGTGCTCTGATCGAATTTGATGCGGTCTGCAAGTATTACCAGATGGGCGACACCACGGTAAAAGCCGCCGACCACATCACCATGAAAATAGAAAAAGGCGAGTTTGTTGCCATTGTGGGCCAGTCCGGCTCCGGCAAGTCCACCTGCATGAACATCATTGGCTGCCTGGATGTGCCCACGGCGGGAACTTACCGGCTGAACGGCCGGGATGTGGGCAAGATGAGCCGGAACGAGCTGGCCTCCATCCGCAACGAGATGCTGGGGTTCATCTTCCAGCAGTATAATCTTCTGCCCAAATTAAACTTACTGGAAAACGTGGAGGTGCCGCTGGTCTATGCGGGCATCCCCCGCGCCGAGCGCCACCGCCGGGCCCGCGAGGTGCTGGAGCAGGTGGGGCTGGGCGATAAGCTGAAAAACAAGCCCAACCAGCTTTCGGGCGGCCAGCAGCAGCGCGTATCCATCGCGCGGGCGCTGGTGCGCAACCCGGCGATCATTCTGGCGGATGAGCCCACCGGCGCGCTGGACAGCCACACCGGCCGCGAGGTGCTGGGAATGCTGCAGGACCTGCATGGGCAGGGCCATACGGTGGTGCTCATCACCCATGACAACTCCATTGCCGTGCAGGCCGACCGCATCATCCGGCTGGAGGATGGTCAGGTGGTCTACGATGGCGACTCCCGCGCGCCGGAAGCCATCGTCCAGCCGACGCTGAACTTTGAACCGGCAGAACAGGAGGGGAACAAATGATCATTGAGACCTTCCGTCAGGCCCTCCAGAACGTGTGGAGCAACAAGCTCCGCACCTTTTTGACCATGCTGGGCATCATCATCGGTGTCATGGCGGTCATCGTCATCGTGGGTCTGGGCAACGGCATGACCCAGAGCATGCGGGACAGCTTTTCGGCGCTGGGCACGAATGCCCTGTCCATTCAGGTCTGGGGCTACGGCTCCCGCACCGCCTCGGTGGAGGATGTGTATAAGATCGCGGATAAGAACAAGGAGCTCATCTCCGCAGTCTCGCCCCAGATCGATTTCAGCAACAACACCCCCAAGGTGGGCACCACGACCTACCGCTACGGCACCAGTGTTTACGGTGTGGACGAGCACTACGCCGAGATGAAAAACTATACCCTCGCCCAGGGGCGCGGCCTGCAGTACATGGACATCAAGGACAACAAGCAGGTCTGCATCATTGGTGATTACCTCAACCGGGCGGCCTACGGCGGCAACGCGGTGGGCCAGACCATCAAGCTGGGGGCCTACAAGTTCCGGATCGTGGGCGTGCTGAACGCCAAGGTGACGGACAAGAACATGCAGCCGGGCTCCGACGATGACTGCATCTATCTGCCCTACACCACGGCCATGCGGCTCTCCAACCAGTCCAGCGCCAAGAATTTTGTTGCGATTATGAAGGACGAGAGCCGGGCCAACGAGGCCAAGGCGGTGGTGGAAAGCGGTCTGTACGACCTGCTCAAGAGCGACAACGCTTACTACATCTACAGCGCCAGCGAGTGGCTGGAAGAGATGAACGAGATGATCAACATGGTCATCATCATCCTTACCGGCATTGCCAGCATCTCGCTGTTGGTGGGCGGCATCGGCATTATGAACATCATGCTGGTGTCGGTGACCGAGCGCACCCGGGAGATCGGCATCCGCAAGGCACTGGGTGCCAAGGAGCGGGTGATCCTGTCGCAGTTTGTGGTGGAAGCCGCCACCACCTCCGCACTGGGCGGCGTGCTGGGCATCGTCCTTGGCTATATCGTGTCCATGGCGGCAAACCGCATTCTGCCCATGATCTCCAGCAGTATTGATGTGACCGTCAGCCCCTCGTTCAACTCCATCGTGGTGGCCTTTGGCATCTCAGTGGGCATCGGTGTGCTGTTCGGCTACCTGCCCGCCAAGCGCGCCGCAAGGCTGAACCCCATTGAAGCGCTGAGATATGATTAAACCTTTCACCGCTTCGGTCTGGCTTTGCCAGTGCCTTGCGGAGCTCCCCTAATAGGGGCAACAACGACGACCGCCGCCAGTGGCGGATGAAGGGAGGAGTTGTTGGGGCCGCGGCCAGCAGGATGCAAGTGCAAGGCTTTGCACGAAGCAGATGCTGGGAGCCGCAACCCGGAATACATTAGAAACTATTTTAAGGAGGATTTTCCATGAAAAAGCGAATCCTTGCATTTCTGCTGGCGGTGAGCATTGCCGTGTCGATGCTGGTGCTGCCGGCATCGGCAGCGGGCAACGCCAACACGGCGGTCCAGCTGTCCATCACGCTGAACGCGATGGACAGCAGCCAGCAGGCTGCCCTGAACGCTGTGGTCACCCGCGGTGCGCTGGCCCGGATGCTGGTGTCCTACTCCACCTACCGCGAGAGCGTGGGCTCTCAGGGCACGGTGGGCACCCTGTTCACCGACCTGCCCGGCACTTCGCCCTATGCACCCTATGTCCGCATTGCGGTGCAGAACGGCTGGATGAACGGCTACACCGACGGCTCTTTCCGGCCCGACAATGCCGTGACGCTGGAAGAAGCGGTCACGGCCATCCTCAAGCTGATGGGCTATAAGATGACCGACCTGAGCGGCTCCTTCCCCAACGCACAGCTGAACAAGGCCAGTGAGCTGGGCCTGCGCAATCAGGTGGACCGCAGCCAGGGCGAGGTGCTCAACTACGAGGAGTGCGCCCTGCTGTTCTACAACACCCTGACAGCCAACGCCGCCAGCGGCAGTGCCTACGGCAGCAGCCTGGGCTTCACGGTCTCCAATGGCCAGGTGGATACCTCCAGCGTCATGCTCAAGAGCCTGAAGGGCCCCTTTGTGGCGGGCGATACGGTCCAGCTGCCCTTTGTTCCCAAGATGGTCTACCGCAACGATAAAGCGTCGGAATCTGCGGAGCTGAACAAATACGATGTGTATTATTACAGTGAGAGTTTACAGACATTGTGGGTCTACACCCGCCGCGCTGCTGGCCGCATCACGGCAGTTTCGCCCAGTGCCAGCGCCCCCACCAGTGTAACGGTGGCAGGCACCAGCTATACGCTGGGTTCCTCTTCGGTGGCCTCCCAGGTGTCCTCCCTCAACGGCGGCGGCGTGGGCGAGGTCGTCACCCTGCTGCTGGGCATGAACAATGAGGCTGCCGGGATCGTGACCGGCGAGGAAGCCGACAGTGTGTTCTACGGTGTCGTGCAGACCGCCACCCGCAGTCTGGTGGAAGAGAACGGCGCGGATGTTTTGCAGAAAGTCTCCGTCATGTGCACCGATGGCATTGCCCGCACTGTGAACGTGGACAAGAGCCTGAACTTTCCGCAGGGGTGGCTGGTAGAGATCAAGGTCACCCCGGAGGGCGAGAGCGTGGAACACATCGAGGACCGCCGCGTCAACGGCACCATCAATACCAATGCCACTGCGCTGGGCGCTGCCGCCCTGGCCGACGATGTAGAGATTCTGGATACGACTTCGGAGGGTGTGGCTGGGACGGTTCGTCCCAGCCGCCTATCGGGGGTAACACTGAGTGACCTCGATGTCCGCTACTATACCGTCAACGATGCCGGACAGATCGACCGGCTCATCCTGAACGATGTGACCGGCGACCTGTGGAGCTACGGCGTGCTGGACGATGTGAAAAATCTGGCCATGAATTATTCTGACCTGAAGAGCCTCGTCACCAGCATTGCGGCGGGAGATTCCGCTTCCGGCACCACGACCACGACAGGCACCACCACCGGAGCGGCCACGGGCGGCACCGACGGCTCCGGCTCCACCTCGGATACCACCACCACTGTGACCGGTGCCACGGCGGTAGACCGCCTGTCCAACCTGCTGGTGCCCACCACCAGCGAGATCCTGTGGGGCATCGTCTCGGGCGATATCCTGAGCACGGCCTGGCAGAAGCTGACCAGCAACACCGGCTCCCTGATGAGCATTGGCTTCCAGCAGATCGCGGAGATCACGGGCACCCCCTTCAAGCAGATCTTTAACTACATCGGCGGCGGGGCGACCTATATCTGCTACGTCAACGGCGCGGTGGCCAGCTACACCACGGCCATCAAGTATCCGGTGCTGGCGGGCGGCATTGCCGTGCGGCAGGAGACCACCGGCTCTGTCAAGGCTATGATGCAGCTGATGCCCCTGAAGATCGACAAGGTCGGCGCGGCCTCGGTGCTCTCGGGCAATGAACGCTACGAGATGGCAGACAATGCGCAGGTCTACCTGTGGTACAAGGGCCAGTATTACCCCACCAAGCTGGCTCAGGTGGATGCGGACGGCTACCAGCTGACCGGCTGGTACGATAATTTCGGCTGCGCTGCCGGAAAAAAGGTCCGCGTCATCATTGCGGTCAAGAACGACTGATGCTTTATTACAGCGGCCTGAGCCGCACACTGCGGCAGCTGCGCTGGGTGCTTTACCCGCGCCGCTGCCCTTTTTGTGACCGGGTGCTGGGGAACCAGCCTGCCTGCCCGGACTGCGCCGATGGGCTGGCAGAGCTGCGCCGTGCACCCTCCATGCGGCTGCGCGGCTCCGAGCACTACCTGGGGCGGCTGGATGGGGCAGCCGCGCCCTACCGATACACCGGCCTTGTCCGCCGCGCGGTGCTGCGGGCGAAATATCAGGGCGCGCCCTGGGCAGCGGTGGAGCTGGGCGTGGAGATGGCCCGCCTGCTCTTTGGCAGCGAGATCAGAATGTGCGGCTCTGAGCCCCTGCCCGAACCGGTGCCGGGCCTGGACAGGGGTTACGACTGCATCCTTCCGGTACCGGCCTCCAGCAAAAAGCGCGGCTACAATGTGCCGGAGCGGATGGCACAGCCCCTTGCCCGGGCGGTGGGCGTGCCGGTGGTCACAGACGCGCTGACCCGTGCCCGCTCCACCCGGCGGCAGGAGGGACTTTCCCTTGACGAGCGGCTGGCCAATGTGGCGGGTGCCTTCCGGGTGGCCCGGCCGGAGGCTGTGGAGGGAAAGCGCATCCTGCTGGTGGACGATGTTCTGACCACCGGAGCCACGGCCTCGGCCTGCGCGCAGGCTCTGCTGGATGCCGGTGCGCAGAGCGTGTTCGCTGTGGCGCTGGCTACGGTGGAGTTTCCGCAGCCGGTGGGCAGCACAACGGCCATTGCCGAAAATGAAGAAGAAATTTGAAAATAGTGCTTGACAAAACACCATTCTTCGGGTATACTGATTGAGCTGTGAGCGACAAGCTCGATCAGATGTCCGGGTGTAGCGCAGTTTTGGTAGCGCGCTTGAATGGGGTTCAAGAGGCCGTGAGTTCGATTCTCGCCACTCGGATTGAAACAAGACCGACGATTTCAAAAGAGATCGTCGGTCTTGATTTTTTATTCGGCTGTTTCTGGTGCGCTGTCCCGGAGGGGCGGGCACCGCTGCAAGGAGGGCGAGTCTATGAATGCTGCACTGCGCCGGGATGCGGATGTGATCCTTCGTTCCAGCCTGAACGCTGTTCTGCCGGATGAGGCGGTGCGCCGCGCGCTGCGGGATCTCCGGCCCGGGAAGGGCCGGGTGCTTCTGGTGGCGGCGGGCAAGGCGGCCTGGCAGATGGCACACGCGGCGGTTGAAACGCTGGGCCGGGTGGATGGCGGCGTGGTCGTGACCAAGTACGGCCATGTGAAAGGTGAGATCCCCGGGGTGACCTGCCATGAGGCGGGCCACCCGGTGCCGGATGCAAACGGTTTTGCGGCCACCCAAAAGGCGCTGGAGCTGGTGCAGGGGCTGACCGCCGGGGATACGGTGCTGTTCCTGCTTTCCGGCGGCGGCAGTGCGCTGTTCGAGCAGCCGCTTGTTCCCGGGGCAGAGCTGCAGGACATCACGAGCCAGCTGCTGGCCAGCGGGGCCGACATTGTGGAGATGAATACCATCCGCAAGCGGCTTTCCGGTGTGAAGGGCGGGCGGTTCGCGCAGCGCTGTGCCCCTGCGCAGGTGTTCAGCATCGTGCTGAGCGACATTCTGGGGGACCCGCTGGATATGATCGCCAGCGGCCCGGCGGTGCCGGATACCTCCACCTGCGCCCAGGCGCTTGCCGTTGCCGAAAAGTATCATCTGGCACTCTCAGCACAGGCCCGGGCCCTGCTGGCGCAGGAAACGCCCAAAACGCTGGACAATGTGACCACCCGGATCACCGGCAGCGTGCGGGAGCTTTGCCGTGCCGCGGCCAGTGCCTGCCGGAATCTGGGATATGAACCGGTTCTCCTGACCGACCAACTCTGCTGCGAAGCACGGGAAGCAGGCAGCTTTCTTGGCTCCATTGTTCGCACCCAGGCAGGGCAGGGGAAAAAGCTGGCCTACATCGCGGGCGGCGAGACTATCGTTCACCTGACCGGAAAAGGGCTTGGCGGAAGAAATCAGGAGCTGGCCCTTGCGGCCGCGCCCGCCATTGCCGGGCTGAACGCGGCGGTGTTCTCTGTGGGCAGCGATGGCACAGACGGCCCCACCGATGCCGCCGGCGGCTATGTGGATGGGGATACCCTTGCCGCGCTGGAGGCCGGGGGCTGGAGCGGATACGCTGCTTTGCAGAACAACGATTCCTACCACGCCCTGAAAGCAGTGGATGGCCTGATCATCACCGGGGCAACGGGCACCAATGTCAACGATGTGGCGGTGGCCCTGATCGGGGAAAAAACACCGCCTGTGAGCCCGGAAGTTTCCCCGGAGTGGTGATTGCATTCCTCCGTTGAGTATGTTATACTGAACAGCGAACTGAATAGAAAACAGCAGGTGCGTACCGCCCGCGGCTCTGGCCGGGGGCAGGCACGTTAAAAGGGAAGCGGGTGCAAATCCCGCACGATCTCGTCACTGTGATAGGGGAGTTTACCGCCAGGGTGCAGCTGCACCGGTCACTGGAACGCATGTTCCGGGAAGGCGGCGGTGGATGTTGAGCTTTCAGCCAGGAAACCTGCCCGCTGTTGGTACGGGGGCGCAGGCCCCAGATCACGAGGAATTGGTTGTACCCAAAAAGCCTGAAAAAACTGAAAAGGGTCTTTTTGCTTTGCCGTCCCGCAAGCAGAAAGGCCCCTTTTGTTTTGCCGGGCACTCTTTCCTGTACCTTCTGTTCAGCAAAAATCATGTTCAAAAACAGGAAAGGAACGAACAAAAATGAGAAAACGCACCATCCACAAAGCAGCGGCCGCTCTGACCGCTCTGGCCCTCTGCGCCGGTGTACTGACCGGCTGCGGCGGTGCCGCAAGCAGCACCACTGCTTCCAGCACGGCAGGATCTGCTGCCAGCAGCGAGGTTTCCGGCGAGGAGGCTGACGAATTGGCCGCAAAGAACGTTGCAGACCTGATTGATGCCATCTATGTGCAGGAGCGCACCGATGACACCGATGCCCAGTGTGAGGCCGCCAAGGCCGCATGGGATGCCCTGACCGATGCCCAGAAGGAGCTGGTCGAGGGCGAAGAGGCTGACCCTGACTACTTTGGCCGCGACACCGGCGATGCTTCCAAGGACGACAGCCGCAATCAGGACGACATCGGCGAGAATGAGCTGCTGGTGGTCTCCTTCGGCACCTCCTTCAACGACAGCCGAGTGAAGGATATCAAGGGCATCGAGGATGCGCTGCAGGCCGCTTATCCCGATTGGTCTGTCCGCCGCGCCTTCACCGCACAGATCATCATCAACCATGTTCAGGCCCGCGACGGCGAGAAAATCGACAACATGCAGCAGGCTCTGGACCGCGCTGTGGCCAACGGCGTGAAGAACCTGGTCGTCCAGCCCACCCACCTGATGCACGGTGCAGAGTACGACGAGATGATGGAGATGATCGACGAGTACAAGGACAAGTTCGAGAGCGTCGCCGTTGCTGAGCCTCTGCTGGGCGAGGTCGGTGCCGACGCTGCGGTCATCAACGCCGACAAGGAAGCTGTTGCCAAGGCCGTTACCGCTGCCGCTGTGAAGGATGCCGGTTTCGACAGCCTGGAGGCCGCCGCTGAGGAGAAGGTCGCCTTTGTCTTTATGGGCCACGGCACCTCCCACACCGCAAAGGTGAGCTACAGCCAGATGCAGACCGCCATGCAGACCCTGGGCTACAGCAACGTGTTCATCGGCACGGTGGAGGGTGAGCCCGAGGAGACCGCCTGCGAGAACGTCATCGAGGCTGTCAAGGCCGCCGGTTACACCAAGGTCATCCTGCGCCCCCTGATGGTCGTTGCCGGTGATCACGCCAACAACGATATGGCCGGTGCGGATGACGATTCCTGGCTGAGCCAGTTCCAGGCCTCCGGTGACTTCGCGTCCGTGGAGTGCCAGATCGCCGGTCTGGGTGAGATCGAGGACATCCAGCAGCGCTACATTGAGCACACCAAAGCCGCCATTGATTCCCTGAACGGCTAATATTCCGCATTCCAATGCCCGAAGGGAGAGATCTTTTCGGGCATTTTTTATGGAGAGCTTCCCCGCATGAGGAGAAACACTCCCATTTCAAATTCTGAATTTTTGAGGTATTTTGTTTATGCACTGCAAACAGTTTGTTTCCCTGTCTGTTGCTTCTCTGATGCTGGCCGCCGTCCTCACCGGCTGCGGCGGGGCTTCTTCCGCTGCTTCCTCTGCCGTCAGCTCGGAAGCCGCTTCTGCCGTGAGCGCTGCCGCCGCTTCCGAAAGCACCGAAGCTGCCCTGCCGGACGGCGTGTACACGGCTGAATTCGACACCGACAGCGGCATGTTCCACGCCAACGAAGCCTGCAATGGCATGGGCACCCTGACCGTGGAGAACGGGCAGATGACCTTCCATGTCAGTCTGGCCTCCAAGAAGATCGTCAACCTGTATGTTGGCATGGCCGCCGATGCCGAGGCCAACAAGGCAGACTGGCTGCTGCCCACCACCGACACCGTCACCTACTCCGATGGCACCTCGGAGGAGGTCTACGGCTATGATATCCCCGTGGCCGCTGTGGACCAGGACTTCCAGCTGGCACTCCTCGGGACCAAGGGCAAGTGGTATGACCACACTGTGAGCATCCGCAATGCACAGCCCAAGGCTGAGGAAGCCGCCGAGACCCCTGCGGACGGTGAATACAGCGTGAATGTGACCCTGGAGGGCGGCTCTGGCCGTGCCACCGTGGAAAGCCCTGCCGCCCTGACCGTGGCGGACGGCAAAATGACCGCTGTCATCCTGTGGAGCAGCCCCAATTATGATTACATGATCGTGGACGGCGAGAAGTATCTGCCCACCAACACCGAGGGCAACTCCACCTTTGAGATCCCTGTTTCTGCACTGGACACCCCGCTGGCTGTCACTGCCGATACCGTAGCCATGAGCACCCCCCATGAGATCGAGTATACGCTGACCTTTGCGCTGAACTGAACCTCTCCGGCATCGCCGTGCGATGCCACCTCTCCTAATAGGAGAGGCAAGAGAGCAACTGCGCAAACTTGGCTCCCCTACGAGGGGAGCTGTCGCCGAAGGCGACTGAGAGGTTATTCCCTATGAAGATCACCCGACAACAATTCCTGCGCGTTCTGCCTGCTACAGTACTGGCCCTGTCGGGTTGCGCCGCCTCCGAGACAGCGCCCGCCAGCACAGAAGAACTGGTCTTTGACCATGCCTGTCCGCTGGATTACGCCACACAGTTTACTGCCGACTGCTATGAGGGCGGCTATACCATGCTGACCCTGACCGAATCGGGGGAGCAGTTCCTTGTGACCCCGGAGGATGCCGCTGCGGTGGAAGGCCTGCCCGAGAGCGTGACGGTGCTGCGTCAGCCCATCCGGAACATCTACCTTGTCTCCACCTCGGTGATGGACCTGTTCCTCGCGCTGGATGGGCTGGACAGCGTGACTCTTTCCGGCACCCAGGCGGAGGGCTGGTATCTGGATGAGGCCAGAGCCGCTATGGAGGACGGGCGCATTGCCTATGCGGGCAAGTACAGCGCCCCGGACTATGAAAAGATCCTTGCGGCCAACTGCGGCCTTGCCATCGAGAACACCATGATCTACCACACCCCGGAGGTCAAGGAGCAGCTGGAACGGTTCGGCATCCCGGTGCTGGTGGAGCGCTCCAGCTATGAGAGCGGCCCGCTGGCCCGGCTGGAATGGCTCAAGTTCTGGGGCATCCTGCTGGGGAAAGAGGAGCTGGCGGAACAGGAATTCGCCCGGCAGGTGGAGCGCCTTGCACCGCTGGCCGAGCAGGCTTTCACCGGCAAGCGCTGTGCCTTTTTCTCCATCACAGCCAACAACCTTGCCAATGTGCGCAAGGGCGGCGACTATGTGGCCCAGATGATCGAGATGGCGGGCGGTGACTATGTGTTTGCGGACCTGACCGACAACGGCAACAACCTTTCCACCATGAACCTGCCGCTGGAGGATTTTTACGCCGGTGCAAAGGATGCGGATGTGCTCCTTTACAACAGCACCATTGAGGGCGTGGTGCATACCACGGAGGAACTGGTGGCAAAATGCCCCCTGCTGGCCGAGTTCAAGGCCGTACAGAGCGGCAGTGTCTGGTGCACCACCCAGAGCTTTTTCCAGCAGAGCACGGCGCTGGTCGATTTTGTGCTCGACCTGCACCGTGTCTTTACGGAGGATGACCCCGCCGACCTGCAATTTCTGAGGAAAGTAGAGTAACCTATGACCAGCAAAAAGCGCCTGATCCTTTCTTACGGCATCCTTGCCCTGCTGCTGGCGGTGCTGTTTGCCGCCAACCTGTTCTGGGGCAGTGTGTCCCTGACACCGGGGGCAGTGCTGGCGGCCCTGACCGGCCGCGGGCAGGACGCTTTGAGCGTGGGCATCATCACCCAGCTGCGCCTGCCTCGGGCCGTGATGGTGGTGCTGCTGGGGGCGGCGCTCTCGGCGGCTGGCTACCTGCTGCAGACCTTTTTTGCCAACCCCATTGCAGGCCCCTTTGTCATGGGCATTTCCAGCGGGGCCAAGCTGGCCGTGGCACTGGTCATGGTGGCTTTTCTGAACCAGGGCCTGCTCACCAGCTCCCTTACCCTGATCACAGCCGCCTTTGCGGGGGCCATGGCCTCCATGGCCTTTGTGCTGGCGGTCTCCCGGCGGGTGCAGCGGATGAGCATCCTTGTCATCTGCGGCGTAATGATCGGCTACATCTGCTCAGCCGTCACGGAGTTTGTGGTGGCCTTTGCCCAGGACAGCAACATCGTCAACCTCCACAACTGGTCTCAGGGCAGCTTTTCCGGCATGACCTGGGGCAATGTGCGGGCGGCGGCGCTGGTGGTGCTGCCCGCTCTGGCGGCAGCGTTCTGCCTTTCCAAGCCCATGGCCGCCTACCAGATGGGGGAGGCCTACGCCCGGAGCGTGGGCATCAATGTCAAAGCCTTTTCCCGGCTGCTGGTGCTGCTTTCCAGCCTGCTGGCCGCCTGTGTCACGGCCTTTGCGGGGCCCATCTCCTTTGTGGGCATTGCGGTGCCCCATCTGGTCAAGCAGCTGTTCGGCAGCGCAAGGCCGCTGGTGGTGCTGCCCGGGTGCTGCCTGGGCGGGGCGGCCTTCTGCCTGCTGTGCGACCTCATCGCCCGCAGTATGTTTGCCCCCACTGAGCTTTCGATCAGCGCCGTAACGGCAGTATTTGGTGCACCGGTGGTCATCTGGCTGCTGGTGCGCCGGGGTCAGGAGGGTGTGCGATGAAATACCGCTGTGAAACGAAAGACCTGGCCATCGGCTATGGCAGCGCGCCCCTTGCTTCCGGCATCACGCTGGGGGCGGTGCCGGGGCAGATCCTGGCCCTCATCGGGCCAAACGGCGCGGGCAAATCCACCCTGCTCAAAACGCTGGCGGGCCAGCTGGCCCCCCTGGGCGGGGCTGTCCTGCTGGATGGCCGCAGCCTGACCGATTACACCGGCCCGGCCCGGGCCCGGAAGCTGGCCCTGATGCTGCCCCACACCCGCCGCACCGAGCTGACTTCCTGCTTTGAGTTTGCCGCCGCCGGACGCATCCCCTATACCGGGCGGCTGGGCATCCTGTCCGATGCCGACCGGCAGGCCGTGCGGGACGCGCTGGAACTGGTGGGGGCTTCCCCTCTGGCGGGCCGGGATTTCAACTGCATCAGCGACGGCCAGCGCCAGCGCGTTCTGCTGGCCCGCGCCATCTGCCAGCAGCCCGGAGTTCTGCTGCTGGACGAGCCGACCTCTTTTCTGGATGTCAAGGGCAAGATCGAGCTGCTGACCATCCTGCAGAAACTGGCCCATGAGCAGGGGCTGGCCGTGATCGTCAGCCTGCACGAGCTGGACATGGCGCAGAAGATCGCGGATGCGGTGGTCTGCGTGTTCCCGCACAGCGTTTCGGGGGTGCTGACCCCGAAGGAGGCCTTTGCCCCGGAGAACATCCGGGCGCTGTACAGCCTGACCAAGGAGCAGTACGAGGCCGTGTTCGGCCCGGAAAAGCCTGCCGGGCCAAAGTTTGAACATTACGTCCGCAGTGGGCAGAAGCTGCTCCGCTGCGGGTACACCACCGGCACCTGCGCGGCGCTGGGTGCGGCGGGGGCCGCGCGGCTCCTGCTCACCGGCCATGCCCCGGAGAGCGTTGCCCTGCGCACGCCGAAGGGCATCGTGGTGGAGGTGGCCCCGCTGTACTGCCGCCCCGCCGGAGCCGGTGCCGAATGCGCCATTGAGAAGGACGGCGGGGATGATGTGGATGTGACCACCGGCCTGCCCGTGATCGCCGCCGTAGAATTGCTGCCCGATACCACCGAGATCCGCATCTCCGGCGGCAAGGGCGTGGGCCGGGTGACCAAGGCCGGGCTGGACCAGCCGGTGGGGGAAGCTGCCATCAACCATGTGCCCCGGCAGATGATCGCCGAGGCCCTGCAAAGGGAAGCCGAGAGCGCCTGCTACACCGGCGGCTTTGCCGTGACCATCTCCATCGAGGGCGGGGAAGAGGTGGCAAAGCGCACCTTCAACCCCCACATCGGGGTCGAGGGCGGGCTTTCGGTGCTGGGAACCAGCGGCATTGTGGAGCCCATGAGCCAGCAGGCGATCCTGGACACCATCCAGCTGGAAATGAATCAGGCCGCTCTCCGGGCGGGCAGCCCCAGGCGGCTCATCCTGGCCCCCGGCAATTACGGGCTGGACTATCTGCACGAAAGATACCCGGAGTTTCACGCTGTTCCGGTGGTAAAGACCTCGAACTTTATCGGTGATACGCTTGATATGGCTGCAGCGGCCCGCTTTGAAGAGGTGCTTCTGGTGGGCCATGTGGGCAAGCTGGTCAAGGTGGCGGGCGGTATTATGAACACCCATTCCCACACTGCTGACTGCCGCACCGAGCTGTTCTGCACCCATGCGGCGCTCTGCGGCGCTTCCCGGGAAGTCTGCGCCGCCCTGATGAACGCTGCCACCACCGATGCCTGTCTGGAACTCCTGGACAGCGCCGGCCTGCGGGCTCCGGTGCTGGAAAGCCTGCTGCGGGCAGTCCAGCTCCACCTTGACCGGCGGGCCTGCGGGGCGTTCCGGGTGGGGGCGGTGCTGTTTTCCAACCAGCACGGCCCGCTGGGAGCCACCGACACTGCCGCACAACTTCTGAACGAATGGAAGGAGCATTGAGATGGTACATTTTGTAGGCGCAGGCCCCGGCGCACCCGACCTTATCACCCGGCGGGGCGCGGCCCTGCTGCAGGAAGCCGACTGCATCATTTATGCGGGCAGTCTGGTCAACCCGGCCCTGCTGGGGCTGGCGAAGCCAGAGTGCGCCGTTTACAACAGCGCCGAGATGACGCTGGAACAGGTGCTGGACGTGATGCGCCGGGTGGAAGCCGCAGGCGGGACCACCGTTCGGCTCCACACCGGCGACCCCTGCCTGTATGGGGCCATCCGGGAGCAGATGGACGCACTGGATGCGGATGGCATCCCCTACGATGATACCCCCGGCGTGTCCAGCTTTTGCGGGGCGGCGGCGGCGCTGAACGCCGAGTACACCCTGCCCACCATCAGCCAGACCGTGATCATCACCCGGATGGAGGGGCGCACCCCGGTGCCGGAAAAGGAGAAGCTGGCCAGCCTTGCCGCCCATGGGGCAACCATGGTGATCTTCCTCTCCATCGGCCTCATCGACAAGGTGCAGCAGGCCCTGCTGGCAGGCGGAGCCTACACGCCGGAGACTCCTGCCGCCGTGGTCTACAAGGCCAGCTGGCCGGAGCAGAAGGTGGTGCGCTGCACCGTGGGCACGCTGGCCGGGAGCACCCGCGCCAACGGCATCACCAAGACGGCGCTCATCGTGGTGGGAGAATTTCTGGGCACCCGGTATGAGCGGAGCAAGCTCTACGACCCAACCTTTACGACGGAGTTCCGCAAGGGGGCAGACCAGTGACCCGCGCCTATCTTGCCTTTACGGAAAAAGGGCTGGCGCTGGCCCAAAAGCTGGCCAGTACCCTGCCCGGCACCGTAGACCGCTGCGGCCATGGCGGGCCCGGCCTTGCCGATTGGGCTGCGGAGCAGTTCGCCCATGCGGATGCCCTGATCTTTGTGGGGGCTGTGGGCATAGCGGTGCGGGCCATTGCGCCCCACTGCCGGAACAAGGCGGTGGACCCTGCCGTGGTGGTGCTGGACGAGTGCGGCCATTTTGCGGTGCCGATCCTTTCGGGCCATCTGGGCGGGGCCAACGATCTGGCCCGGGCGCTGGCGGCGGTCTGCGGTGCGGTGCCGGTCATTACCACGGCCACCGATGCCAACGGTGTGTTTGCCGTGGATGCGTGGGCCAGGCACCAGAACTGCGCCGTGCTGGAGCCGGAGCGCATCAAGCGCGTCAGCAGCAGGCTGCTGGCGGGCGGGCCGGTGGGGTATCGGTCGGAATTCCCCATCGCCGGGCAGGCCCCTGCCGGGGTGGTCCCGGCGGGGGAGGCAGAGCACGCCGACTTTGCCCTGACCCTTTTCCCGGCGGGCGATGCGCTGCACCTGATCCCGAAGATCGGTGTGCTGGGCATCGGGTGCAGGCGGGGGACCAGCGCTGCACAGCTGGAAGCGGCCTTTGCACAGTTCTGCGCGGCCCATGGCCTTGCAGCAGTGTGCATCACGGCGGCAGCCAGCATCGACCTGAAAGCCCATGAGCCGGGCCTGCTGGAATTTTGCAGAATCCACGGCTGGCCGGTGCAGTTCTATTCTGCCGCACAGCTGCAGAACGCCCCCGGGCAGTTCACACCTTCGGTCTTTGTTCGGAGCGTGACCGGTGTGGACAATGTCTGCGAGCGGGCGGCGGTGCTGGCGGCAGGCGGCACGATCATTCTTCCCAAACAGGCGGGCAACGGCGTGACCTTTGCGCTGGCGCTTCGTCCCTTTGCCCCGGATTGGAGGTGGCAGGATGCCTAATGTTGTTTTTGTTGTCGGGCTTGGGCCCGGGAATCCCCGGTTCCTGACCGCACAGGCGCAGAGCGTCTTAACGCAAGCCGAGGTACTGTGCGGCTATACGGTCTATCTGGATCTGGTGCGCCCCTACTTCCCGGACAAGCTCTATTATTCCACCGGCATGACCAAGGAGATCGACCGCTGCCGCTGGGCGCTGGAAACGGCCCGGAGCGGCAGGGCGGTGGCGCTGGTCTGCTCGGGAGATGCCGGGGTCTACGGCATGGCAAGCCCTCTGCTGGAGCTGGCCGAGCACTTCCCGGACGTGACGGTGGAGGTGGTGCCCGGCCTGACCGCCGCCCTGAGCGGCGGTGCGGTGCTGGGTGCCCCGCTGGCCCACGATTTCTGTGTGCTCTCCCTCTCTGACCGGCTTACGCCGTGGGAGGTCATCGAGCGGCGGCTGGCGGCAGCAGCCATGGGGGATTTCTGCATCGCGCTGTACAACCCCTCCTCCAAGGGGCGGCCGGACTATCTGGCGCGGGCGGTGCGCATCCTGCTGGCAAACGGCAAAGCACCCGGAACGGTCTGCGGCATCGTGCGGAACATTGGCCGGGAGGGGCAGGAAAGCCGCGTTCTGACGCTGGCTGCGCTGGAAACCACCCCGGTGGATATGTTCACCACCGTGTTTGTCGGCAACGCCCAGACCCGCCAGCTGAGCGGGCGGATGGTCACGCCGCGGGGGTACCGCGCATGAGGGCCGTGGTGTTCAGCGGCACCACCGAGGGCCGCATGTTTTCAAAGCAGCTGGCCGCACTGGGGGCCGAGGTACTGGTCAGCGTGGCCACCCCGCTGGGGGCTGAGGAACAGGGCGAAAGGTCCGGCATCACCGTCCACTGCGGGCGGCTGACCCCGGAGGAGATGACCGCCCTGCTGCAGGGGGCTGACCTCTGCGTGGACGCGACCCATCCCTATGCCGTGGAGGCCACCCGGAACATCCGGGCAGCCTGCAAAACAGCAGGCACGGAGTATCGCCGCCTGCTCCGGCCTGAAAGCCCGCTGCCCGCCGGGAGCATGGTGTTTGCCTCCGCAGCCCATGCGGCGGGATTTCTGGCCCGGACGCAGGGAAATGTCCTGCTTGCCACCGGGGCCAAGGAGCTTTCTGCCTTTGCTGTGCTGGAACCGGCACGGCTTTTTCCCCGTGTCCTGCCCACCCGGGAGGGCATTGCCGCCTGCGAGGGGGCAGATATCCCCCATAAGAACATCATCGCCATGCAGGGGCCGTTCTCCTATGCGCTGAACCGGGCACTGATGGAGCAGTTTGCCATCCGCTTCCTCGTTACCAAAGATGGCGGCGCGGCGGGCGGCTTTGAAGAAAAAGCCCGGGCAGCGCAGGACACCGGGGCACAGCTCATCGTCATCCGCCGCCCGGCCGAGCAGGGCGAAACGGCGGAACAGATCCTGACACATTGTAAGGAGATGCTGCAATGATCACACTCATCGGGATGGGGTCGGGCACGCCGGAAAGCCTGACCGCGCAGGGCCTTGCCGCCCTGCAGAACGCCGGACTGATCCTGGGGGCAAAGCGCCTGCTGGAACAGCTGCCGCAGGGCTGCACGGAACACCGGAAGGCCCTGTATCAGCCTGAGGATGTCCTTGCCGCGCTGGCGGCTGACCCGGAGGTGGATGCTGCCCTTGTGTACAGCGGCGACACCGGGTTTTACTCCGGTGCGGCCCAGCTGCTGCCGATGCTGCGGGCCTTTGGCATCTCCTGCCGGGTGCTGCCGGGGCTTTCCAGCGTTCAGCTGCTGGCCGCTGCGGTGGGCCGCTCCTGGCAGGAGTGGAAGCTGGTCTCGGCCCACGGCTGTGCCTGCGACCCGGTGGCCGAATGCCTGACGGCCGGGGGAAAGCCTGTGTTTTTCCTGACCGGCGGGGCAGAAACGCCTGCTTCCCTCTGCGGCCGGCTGGCTGCCGCTGGGCTGGGCGATGCCCATGTGCTGGTGGGCGAAGAGCTGGGCCGGGCAGAGGAGAAGATCCTGTTCGGCACGGCGCAGGAGTTTGCGCAAAAGCAGTTTGCAAGCCTGAGCGTTCTGCTTGTGGAGCATCTTCCTCAGCCGCCCCGGCGGGTGCCCGGCTTCCCGGATGAAGCCTTCCACAGGGGAGAGGTGCCCATGACCAAGCAGGAGGTGCGGGCGGCGGCGCTGGCCAAGCTGGCCGTGCAGCCCGGCGATACCCTGTGGGATGTGGGGGCGGGCACCGGCAGCGTGAGCGTGGAACTGGCACTGGCTGCACCCCGGGGGCATGTGTATGCCGTGGAGTGTGACCCGGAGGCCTGCGGGCTCATCCGGCAGAACCGGGAAACGTTCCACGCCTGCAACCTGACACTGGTGGAGGGCCGCGCCCCCGCCGCGCTGGCTGACCTGCCCGCCCCGGATGCCGTGTTCATCGGCGGGACCAAGGGGGGCATGGAGGCTGTGGTGGACACGGTGCTTGCCCGGAATCCGAACGCCCGCATCTGCATCTCTGCCATTGCGCTGGAAACGCTGAGCGCCGCCGTGGCCGCACTGACTGCCCACGGCCTTGCTGCGGAGGTGACGCAGATCGCGGTCAGCCGCACCCGGCCTGCGGGCAGGCTCCACCTGCTGATGGCCAATAACCCCATCTTCCTTATCACAGGAGAACGCAAATGATCCAATTTCTTGTGGCCGCACCCTGTTCCGGCAGCGGCAAAACCACACTGACCTGCGCTCTGCTGGCGGCGCTCAAGCGGCGGGGGCAGGACCCCTGCTCCTTCAAGAGCGGGCCGGACTATATCGACCCCATGTTTCACCGGGCCGTGCTGGGGGTGGAGAGCCACAACCTCGACCTGTTTTTCTCCGCGCCGGAGACCGTGCGCGCGCTCTATGCGCAGGCCGCCGCCGGGCACGGGGCAGCCGTGTGCGAGGGTGCCATGGGCTTTTACGATGGACTGGGCGGCGTGAGTGATACCGCCAGTGCCTGGCATCTGGCCGATACGCTGGGCCTGCCGGTGCTGCTGGTGGTCCAGCCCAGAGGGGCCAGCCTGACGCTGGCGGCCCAGATCAACGGACTGAAACAGTTCCGCACCCCCAGCCATCTGGCGGGCATCCTGCTCAATGACTGCGCCCCCCATTTGTATGCTCTGCTGGCTCCCATGCTGGAACGGGAGACCGGCCTGCCGGTGCTGGGCTATCTGCCCCACCTGCCGGATGCCGCCCTTGAGAGCCGCCACTTAGGCCTGAAAACTGCCGGGGAGATCGCGGACTTACAGCAGAAGATCAGCCGGATGGCCGATGCGCTGGTGGTGGATTGGGAAAAGCTTTTTGCCCTGACCGAGTGCGCAGCGCCTTTGGTGCACACCGATCGGCTCCTCCCTGCGGAAGAGCTGCCGCCCCAGGGAGCAGAGGAACAGCGCCCCCGCGTTCCCATTGCCGTTGCAAGGGATGCGGCGTTTTGCTTCACCTACGCCGAAACGCTGGAAGCACTGGAGCGGGCGGGAGCGGAGCTCTGCTGGTTCAGCCCCCTGCAGGACTCCGCCCTGCCGGAGCAGATCGGCGGGCTCTATCTGCCCGGCGGCTACCCGGAGTTGTATGCCGGGCAGTTGAGCGCGAACCGCTCCATGCTGGCCTCTGTGCGCCGGGCTGTGGAGCGCGGTCTGCCCACGGTGGCCGAGTGCGGGGGCTTTCTCTATCTGGGCCAGAGCCTGGAGGATGCCAACGGAAAATGCTGGCCCATGGCAGGTGTCCTGCCGGGGCAGGGCTTCCGGGTGGGAAGGCTGGTGCGGTTTGGATACGCGGCATTGACCGCCCGCACCGACAGTATGCTGTTCCGCGCCGGGGAGCGTCTGCCCGTGCACGAGTTCCACCACTGGGATTCCACAGACAACGGCACCGGCTTTACCGCCGCAAAGCCAAACGGGAAGCAATGGGACTGCGGCTTTGCAAATGAGCATTTCTATGCGGGCTTCCCGCATTTGTATTGGGCGGGCACGGCCCTGCCCCGGCGGTTCGTGGATGCCGCCGCACACTATCATCAAGAGGAACAGGACCAATGACAGAGCTTGAACTGAAACAGCTTCTTTCCAGGATCACCCGGCCGGACGAGACCGCCCGCACCGCCGCACACGCCCACTGGGCCAGCCTGGCCAAGCCGCTGGGCGGGCTGGGCAGGCTGGAGACCATGCTGGAGGATGCCGCCGCCCTGACCGGCACGGCAGAGCTGGCGTTTTCCCGCCGGGCCGTGCTGGTGCTCTGCGCCGACAACGGCGTGGTGGCGCAGGGCGTGAGCCAGACGGACCAGAGCGTGACCCGGGCCGTGGCCGAGAACCTTGCCGCCCGGCGCACCAGTGTCTGCCAGATGGCAAAAACGGCCCGCTGCGAAGTGGTGCCTGTGGACCTTGGCATGGCCGGGGAGCCGGTGCCCGGAGTGCAGAACTGCCGCATTGCCGCCGGGACGGCGGATTTCACCACTGGCCCTGCCATGACCCGCCAGCAGGCGGTGGATGCCATTGCGGCGGGCATCGGGCTTGTCCGGGCGCAGAAGGCGGCGGGGGTGCAGCTGCTGGCCACGGGGGAGATGGGCATTGGCAACACCACCACCTCCAGCGCCGTGGCTGCGGTTCTGCTGGGTCAGCCCGTGGAGCGGATGACAGGCCGGGGCGCGGGCCTTTCCGACGCGGGGCTTGCCCGCAAGCTGGATGCCATCCGGCGGGGCATTGCGCGGAATCGGCCCGATGCCGCTGACCCTCTGGACGTGCTCTCCAAGCTGGGCGGGTTCGACATCGCCGGGCTGTGCGGTGTTTTTCTGGGCGGCGCGCTGGAAGGCCTGCCCGTGCTGATGGATGGCTTCATCAGCGGGGTGGCGGCGCTGTGCGCGGTGCGGCTCTGCCCCGCCGCAGAAAAGGCCGTGTTTGCCAGCCACTGCTCCACCGAACCGGCAGCAAGGCTGGTGCTGGAAGTGCTGGGCAAAGTGCCCCTGCTCACCGCCGGGCTCCATCTCGGCGAGGGCACCGGAGCGGTGGCAAGCATCCCGCTGTGGGATATGGCGCTGGCCGTTTACCGCGATTGCTATTCCTTCACGGAGGGCGGCATTACGCCGTACACCCCCCAATGCTGACGCTGGTATTGGGCGGTGCCGCCAGCGGTAAGAGCGGGTATGCCGAGAGCCTGGTGCTGAAAACCGCGCTCCCGCGCTATTACATCGCCACCATGCAGGTGTGGGATGCCGAGTGTGCCGCCCGGGTGGAAAAGCACCGGAGGATGCGGGCGGCAAAGCAGTTTGAGACCGTGGAGTGCCCCCTGCATCTGGAGAACATCCGTCTGCCTGCCCGGGGAACTGTGCTGTTGGAGGATCTGGGCAACCTGACCGCCAACGAGCTCTACGACCCCGCCGGGGCGGGAGAAAATGCCGCTTCGGCCATTTTGGAAGGACTGGACCAATTGGCCGGACAATGCGCGCACCTCATCGTGGTCTCCAACGAGGTGTTCAGCGGCGGTGCCGACTATGCAGGCGACACCGGGCGCTACCTGAAAGCGCTGGCGCAGGTGAACAATGCCCTTGCCGCCCGGGCTGACCATGTGGTGCGGGTGGTGTGCGGCATCCCGGTCTATTATAAAGGAGTGGAAAAATGATTGGATTGCAGACCATTGCAGTGGCCTTTGCCATGTTTTCGGCCCTGCCGGTGCCGCAGTTCGCGTGGAACCAGAAAAACATGCGGTATGCCATGTGTGCCTTCCCGCTCATCGGGGTGGTCATTGGCGGGCTGTGGTGCCTGTGCGGCGCTCTGCCCCTGCCGATGCCCGCAAAAGCGGCGGGGTTCTGCCTGATCCCGGTCTGGGTCACGGGCGGCATCCATCTGGATGGCTATGCCGACACCTGCGATGCCCTTTCCAGCTATGGCGACCGGGAAAAGAAGCTGGAGATCCTCAAAGACCCCCACTGCGGTGCCTTTGCGGTGATCCGGCTGTGCAGTTATTTTGCGGCCTACCTCGCCCTTTGCGCCTGCGTGGACTTTACGCCCCGGGTGGGCCTGTGCTGGACACTGGCCCTTGTGCTGGAACGGGCCCTCTCGGGCCTGGCCGTGGCATCGTTCCCGATGGCAAAGAACACCGGCCTTGCCCACACCTTTGCCACGGCGGCGGATCGAACTACTGTCCACCGGGTGCTGATGGTGCTGACCGCTCTGCTCAGCGCCGCCCTGCTGGCACTGGGCGGCTGGGCGCTGGTGCTGGCGGCGTTGCTGGTGTTTGCACGCTATCATGTTGTTTCGGACAAGCAGTTTGGCGGCATCACCGGCGATCTGGCCGGGTGGTTTTTGCAGAAAGCCGAGCTGTGGATGCTGGCGGCGCTGTGTGCCTGCCAGTGGGGAGGACTGTTATGATCTTTATCACCGGGCCGCTGTACAGCGGCAAGCGCACCTTTGCCCAGCGCCTGCCCGGCACCCGCATTGCGGAGGTGCAGGCCCTGGCCGCAGAGGCTGAGGATCTGGAAAAGCTTGCGGAGGAGCTCTCCGCTTATGATATCGTGATGGCCACCGAGGTGGGCGGCGGCGTGGTGCCCATGGACGCAGGGGAGCGGGCCGCCCGGGAAGCCGCCGGGCGGCTGGCCTGCCTGCTGGCGGCCCGGGCCGGGTGCGTGGTGCAGATGTTCTGCGGCATCCCCACAGTATTGAAAGGAGAACTGCCCCCATGCTGATCTATCTTCTGCGCCATGGCCTGACGGCCTACAACGCCGAAAAGCGCTATCAGGGCCAGCGGGATATCCCCCTGTGCCCAGCGGGCCGCGCCCAGCTGCGGCAGGCGGATCTCCGGCCGGAAACGGTCTATATCACCCCGCTCTGCCGCACCCGGCAGACCGCAGAGGTGCTCTTCCCGGGTGCAAGGCTCGTGGAGGTGAAAGACCTGCAGGAGATGTGCTTCGGCAGCTTTGAGGGCCGCAATTTCATTGAGATGGAGCACGACCCGGATTATCTGGCCTGGGTGAACGCCAACTGCGAAAGCCCCTGCCCGGACGGCGAGACCAAGGCTGTTTTTTCGGAGCGGGTGTGCAGGGCCTTTGCCGCACTGGTGGACAAGGCCCTTGCCGATGGGGAAGAGACACTGGTCATTCTGGCCCACGGCGGCACCCAGATGGCTGCCATGGAGCGCTACGCCCTGCCCCATGCGGATTATTACCACTGGTGCGCCCCCAACGCGGGCGGTTACGTTCTGGATGCAGGAGATTGGGCGGAGCAGCGGGTGCTGCACCTGCTGAAAACTGTGCAGTACACAAAGGAGGATGCCCGATGATCGAATACGCAGTACTCGGCGGTTTTGTGCTGGACTGCCTCTTTGGCGACCCGGCCTGGCTGCCCCACCCGGTGGTGTACATGGGCAAGGCCATCTCGGCGCTGGAAAAGCGCCTGCGGGCCCGCCTGCCAAAAACGCCTCAGGGGGAACTGCTGGGCGGTGCCATTGTGGCCTTCTGCCTGCCGGTGGGCACCTTTCTGCTGACGAGCCTTGTCTGCCTGGGAGCTGCCCGCATCAGCCCGTGGCTGGGGCTGGCCGTCCAGATGTTCTGGTGCGGGCAGGCACTGGCCGCAAAGGGGCTGGCGCAGGAGAGCACCAATGTTTACCGGGAGCTGGTCAAGCCCGATCTGCCCGCTGCCCGCAGGGCGGTCAGCCGCATCGTGGGGCGGGACACCCAGGATCTGACGCTGGAGGGTGTGACCAGGGCCGCTGTGGAGACGGTGGCCGAAAACGCCAGCGACGGCGTGATCGCGCCCTTGCTCTATATGCTCATCGGCGGTGCACCGCTGGCCCTGACCTACAAGGCCGTCAACACGATGGACAGTATGCTGGGCTACAAAAACGAAAAATACCTCTACTTTGGCCGCATCCCGGCCAAGCTGGACGATGCGGCAAATTACCTTCCCAGCCGCCTTGCCGCCCTGCTGTGGGTGGCTGCCGCGGCCTTTACGCACAATGACGCAAAAGGGGCGTGGAAGATCTGGCGGCGGGACCGCCGCAACCACGCCAGCCCCAACAGCGCCCAGACCGAGAGCGCCTGCGCCGGTGCGCTGGGGGTGCAGCTGGCCGGGCCCGCCTATTACTTTGGCGAATACTACGCCAAGCCCACCATCGGCGATCCGCTGCGCCCCATTGAACCGGAGGATATCCTGCGTGCCAACCGGATGATGTACGTGGCAAGCGCTCTTGCACTGGCGTGGGGCGTGGCAATACGGGCTATTTTGTAACGACCTCGCCCTCTCAGTCATGCCTTGCATGACAGCTCCCCCAAAGGGGGAGCCAAGAGCTGGGATCCAGAACCATCCAGGAAAAGGAGAACGAACATGCAACTAGTACATGGCGGCGATTGGGCCGGTTACCGGGCCGAGTTCGGGCGGGACCCGCTGGATTTTTCGGCCAACGTCAGCCCGCTGGGCCTGCCGGAAGGGGTGGCCCGGGCCATCACGGCGGCATTGCCCACGGCCGACCGCTACCCCGACCCCCTGTGTCGGGAACTGCGGGCAAAGCTGGCGCTCCATGAGGGCGTGCCGGCGGAGCAGATCCTCTGCGGCAATGGGGCGGCAGACCTTATCTTCCGGCTGGTCTGGGCCAAAAAGCCCCGCCGGGCGCTGGTCACCGCACCCACCTTTGCGGAGTATGCCACTGCTTTGGAAAGTGTCGGCTGCACGGTGGAACGCTTCTTTTTGCGGGAGCAGGAGGACTTCGCGGTCACGGATGCGTTCTGTGCGGCTATCCGCCCGGGGGTGGACATGGTGTTCCTCTGCCAGCCCAACAACCCCACCGGCCAGCTGACGACCCTGCCGCTGGTGGAACAGATCCTCCGCCGCTGTGCGGCGTGCGGCACCCTGCTGGTGGTGGACGAATGCTTCCTTGATTTCCTGCCCGACCATGCCCTGCACACGGCAAAAGGCCTGCTGGGGGAGGGAGATCTGGTCATCCTGAAAGCCTTCACCAAGCTCTACGGCATGGCGGGCGTGCGGCTGGGCTATGCCCTGAGTGCCGACACGGCGCTGCTGGAACAGATGCAGGCCTGCGGCCAGCCTTGGGGCGTGTCCAGTCTGGCGCAGGCGGCGGGCCTTGCCGCACTGGAGGAGACAGCGTATGTGGAAAAGGTCCGGGCCCTCATTGCCGAACAGCGGCCCCGCCTGACGGCCGGTCTGCGGGCGCTGGGCCTGCGGGTGCTGGACGGCAGGGCAAATTACCTGCTGTTTCAGGCCCCGGAGACGCTGGGAGAAGCCCTGCGGCAAAGGGGTGCTGTGCTGCGCAGCTGTGCGAACTACCCGGGGCTGGGCCCCGGCTGGTACCGCACCGCCGTGCGCACCGGGCCTGAAAACGAACAGCTTTTGAAACTTCTTGCGGAGGTGCTGGAATGAGCAAGGCAAAGTGCATCATGGTGCAGGGAACCATGAGCGGTGCAGGCAAAAGCCTGCTGTGCGCCGCCCTCTGCCGCATTTTTGCGCAGGACGGTTACCGCGTGGCTCCCTTCAAGAGCCAGAACATGGCACTGAACAGCTTTGTCACCCGGGATGGGCTGGAAATGGGCCGGGCACAGGTGGTGCAGGCGCAGGCCGCAGGCATCGAGCCGGATGTGCGGATGAACCCCATTCTGCTCAAGCCCAGCAGTGACGTGGGCAGTCAGGTCATCGTGAACGGCGAGGTGCGGGGCCAGATGCCCGCCGCCGCCTACTTCAAAATGAAAAGAGCGCTCATCCCGGAGATCCTCTCGGCCTACAACAGTCTGGCCGAAACCGTGGACATCATCGTCATTGAGGGGGCCGGAAGCCCGGCGGAGATCAACCTGAAGGCAGATGATATCGTCAACATGGGCCTTGCCCGGCTGGTGGATGCCCCCGTTCTGCTGGCGGGAGACATCGACCGGGGCGGTGTGTTCGCCCAGCTGTACGGCACGGTGGCGCTGCTGGAGCCAGAGGAGCGCGCCCGCATCAAGGGGCTGCTCATCAATAAATTCCGCGGCGATGTGGAGATCCTGCGCCCCGGCCTTGCTATGCTGGAAGAAAAAACGCAGCTGCCGGTGCTGGGGGTCGTGCCCTACCTGAAGGTGGACATTGAGGACGAGGATTCTCTTTCCACCCGGCTGGATGCGGGCAGAACGGTCCACCCGCTGGATGCGGCCATCCTCCGCCTGCCGCACATCTCCAACTTTACCGATTTCATGCCGCTGGAGCAGCACCCGCTGCTGGGCGTGCGGTATGTGCAGAATACCCGCCAGCTGGGCACACCGGATCTCATCATCCTGCCCGGCACCAAGAACACGGTGGATGACCTGCTCTGGCTGCGGCAGTCCGGGCTGGAAGCAGCCCTGTTGAAGCTGGCGGCCAACGGCACGCCGGTGCTGGGGGTCTGCGGCGGGTATCAGATGCTGGGTGAGACGCTGGCCGACCCCGAAGGCACGGAGAGCGGTACGGTGCAGACTGTGCGGGGGCTGGGGCTGCTGCCCACCCACACGGTCTTTACCGGCCAGAAGCACCGCACCCAGGACACTGCCGCCGTGACCGCCGCCCCCTTTGCGGGCGCGGCCCTGACCGGATATCAGATCCACACCGGCCGCACCGAGGTGCAGGGTGTGCCCTTCTGCACACTGGCAGACGGCACACCCGAGGGCTGCGTGCAGGACAATGTGTTCGGTACCTACCTGCACGGCCTGTTTGATACCGGGGAGCTCACCGAGAAGCTGGTGGCCCTGCTCTGCCGGCGCAAGGGCATTGCGCCGGACAGCGCGGCCCTCATCCCGATGGAGCAGTACCGCCAGCAGCAGTTTGACCTGCTGGCCGATGGCGTGCGCGGCGCGCTGGATCTGGATGCCGTTTACGCGGCCATGGGGTTGGAGAACCCGCGGAGGAATGCACAATGATCCCACAACATCATCTGCCCGCCGACATTGAGCGGACAAGCCTTTCCATCATCACGGCAGAGCTGGAAGCGCAGGGCCTGACCCCGCCGCCCGAGACTGCCGCTGTGGTCAAGCGGGTCATCCACACCACCGCCGACTTTGACTATGCGAAAAATCTGCGCTTCACGCCGGGGGCTGTGGCGGCAGGCGTGGCCGCCCTGCGGGCCGGGACCCCTATCATCACCGACACCAACATGGCGCTTTCGGGCATTTCCAAGCCTGCCCTTGCCCGGCTGGGCGGCAGTGCCCTCTGCTATATGGCGGACCCCGAGGTGGCGCGGACCGCAGCCGAGACCGGAACCACCCGGGCAGTGGCCTCCATGCACCGCGCGGCGCAGGAGCACCCCGGGGCCATCCTTGCGGTGGGCAATGCCCCCACCGCTCTGCTGACCATTGTGGAAGAGATCGAGGCCGGGCTGCGGCCTGCCCTGGTCATCGCCGTGCCGGTGGGCTTTGTGAATGTGGTGGAAAGCAAGGAAGCGCTGTTTGCCGCCTGTGCAGCCCACGGCGTGCCTGCCATCGCGGCCATGGGCCGCAAGGGCGGAAGCACCGTGGCCGCTGCAGTCTGCAACGCCCTGGTCTACTCTGCCGCCGAGATGCTGGACCCAGCGGCAAGAGGGTGGAAATAGGGCGGAACCGGTAAAAACGTCCCTTTTTACGCTTTTGCTTGACTTTTTGGCAGAAACAAGGTATCGTTTATCTGTATGACGATTGATATATGAGTTGAAGCTTTGCGTGAAAAAGGAAACATTATGGCACAGACGATTTTAGAAGAAAAGAAAAAATCACGGCTGATGACAGAGGGCAGCATCTGGAAGAGCATCCTGCTCTTCTCGGTGCCGCTGATCCTGGGCAACATGCTGCAGCAGCTGTACAACACCGCCGATTCCATCATCGTGGGCAACTTTGTGGGCAGCAACGCGCTGGCAGCCGTCGGCTCCAGCGGCTCGCCCATCTTCCTGCTCATCGGGTTCAGCCAGGGCATTGCCGTGGGTGCCGGTGTCGTGGTGTCCCAGTTTCTGGGAGCCAAGGACAGGGAGGGCGCGCACACTGCGGTGCACACCTCCCTGGCCCTTTCGGCCATTCTGGGTGCGATCCTGACCGTGTGCGGCATTGCCGTCAGCCGGGCCCTGCTCACCGCCATGAACACCCCCGCAGAGGTGCTGGAGGATGCCGTGCTCTATATGCGGCTCTATTTTGGCGGCGTGCTGTTCAGCGTGGTGTATAACATGGCGGCCGGTATCCTGAACGCCGCCGGCAACTCCAAGCGGAGCCTGCTTTACCTGGGTGTTGCCTCCATCACCAACATCGTCCTCGACCTTGTCCTGATCGCCGGATGCAAGATGGGCGTGGCCGGTGCGGCCATTGCCACCGATATCAGCCAGCTGGTGTCCTGTGTGCTCTCCCTGCGCTTTCTGATGCGGGTGGAGGACGATTACCGCGTGACGGCAAAGGAAGTGCGCGTGCACAAAAAGATGGCGGTCCGCATCATCAAGGTGGGCCTGCCCACCGGCATCCAGAACATGGTCATCTCCCTTTCCAATGTGCTGGTGCAGGTCAGCGTCAACGGCTATGGTGCCGCTGCCATGGCAGGCTTTGCCGCCTATATGAAGGTGGATGGCTTCAACATTCTGCCTGTGCTGAGCTTCAGCATGGCGGCCACCACCTTTGTGGGCCAGAACTTTGGTGCGGGCAAGATCGACCGTGTCAAAAAGGGCACCTTTGTCACCCTGGGCATGTGCATCGTTTACACCATCCTGACCGGCATCCTGCTGCTCGTCTTCCAGGATTCCATCATGCACCTGTTCACCGGCGATGAAACAGTCATTGCCTACGGCAAGATCTGTATGCTCTATTTCTGCCCCTTCTACTGGATGCTTGGCATCCTGCAGGGCCTTGCCGGTACGGTGCGCGGCACCGGCAAGAGCGTGCCGCCCATGGTGGTGCTGCTGATCTCCCTGTGCCTGTTCCGCATCGTCTGGATCCAGTTTGCCCTGCCCCTGTTTGCAGGCATTGAGGGTGTGCTGCTGGTCTACCCGGTGTCCTGGGCTGTGGGTGCAGTGTTGATGGTGCTCTACGCCTGGAAGGGCAAATGGATGCAGCTGCCGGAAGCAATTTCGTAAATCAAGCGCACCCGATCCCCCGGTAAAAGTGTGTTTTATGCAAAAATGACGTATGAATGCGTAAAAATATTCGGGGGGGGGGGGCTAAAAATCTGCGAAAATCAGTTGATTTCTGCCGAAAAATGCCGTATACTGAATTATAGTTTCAAATCGAACGACGGACTTCGACAAAAGGGGCTGATAAGATGGAGTGCACACAGGCAGAGGCTTTTGAACAGTATATTCGGGATCTGCGCGTTGTGCGCTCGATCTCCCGGCCCAGCTTTCCGGAGGGAAAAGCTCCCGCTGCTGTGCTGGGAGAGATCCAGACCAACGCGCTGAGATGCAACGCCCTGATGCGGCAGAATGAGGCACTGCTGGCGCAGTTTGTCTACGACCGTGACCCTGCCTCCCTGACCGAAGAGGATATCCAGGGACTGAGTGCCTTTGCAGGCAGGCTGTTCAACTATGCGAACAGCGAGGATATAGGTGTGGCGTTCAAGGTGCATCAGCTGCTGCTGGCAGCGGCCCGTAGCCGGGAAGACGTGCCCATGATCGTCAGGGAGCTGTACTACACAGGCATCACCCTGCATTATATGAACGTCCGGGATGAGGGAACTGGCATCAACCTGTTGGGAGATGCGATCCAGGTCTATTTTACGGAAGCTGCTGAATACATGTCACAGTATGAACAGCTGGACAGGAATACCCGGCAGTATCTCATCCGTTGTGTGGGCAACACCCGGCTGGGGATGTCCCGCGGCACCCATGCGGAAAGCTGCCGGTATCTGGAGCGGTTCCGCCGCGCAATGGACATCATCCAGTCTGCGCATTACCATGCGCTGGACCCGGAGTTCCCCTGGGAAAGCTACATCTATTCCATGCACATGGACCGCATGACCCTGCTGACCCATCTGCGGCAGGAGGAGGATCCTGATGTGGCGCGGCAGGTGCTGGAATCGGCAGAATACATCTGGGGGCACAAGAAGAAGTACAAGGGTCAGGATGCGCGCCTGCAGAACTGGCGGGTGCCCTATTTTTACGCCGCTGCCCGCTACCATGCCGGGGTGGGCAGCCTGGAAGACGTGGTCAAGATCCTTCTGGAATCGGCGGGAAGCGTGGCGCAGGATAATTATTCTGCCGAGGCCATCAACCGGAAGCTGGTTCTGGCGGCCTATCTCTCGGTCTATGCAGAACGTTTGGACGAGGCGGGAGCACAGAGGTATCGTGCAACCGTGGAGCAGGTACGCCGTTCTGCGGATCAGTATCTGGAACAGATGCCGGCCAGCCAGTATCCCCGTGTGGTAAACTCTGCCGCCTGGGAGTTGAGCAAGATCAACACCAGCTCAGATGAAACGGCGAACCGCCGGATGCTGGGCAGTATCCTGGCCGGGCACAAGCCGACCTATGTCCACTCGCTGATGGTGGCAGAGCTGACCTGTGCCCTGCTGCATCGGCAGATCGAGACAAGGCCCGAAACACTGGTGGGCCTGCTGGGCTGCAGGAGCGCGGCCGAGGTGCAGGCCCGGCGGGAAGAGCTCTGCCAGACGGCCTATGAGTGCGGCCTGTACCATGACCTTGGCAAGTGTGCCGTTCTGATGTACATCGACAACAACGCCCGCCGCCTGCTGGATGAGGAGTTTTTCTGCATCCAGAGCCACCCAAGGACCGGCGCTGACATTCTGAATAGAATGGGCTGCGGAAGAACGCTGGCCCTGGCGGCGCTCTATCACCACTGCTATTACAACGGCAAGGGCGGATATCCCAATGATGTACCCTCCTGCCCGCCGGAGATCAAGGGAATCGTGGATGCGCTGAGCGTGGCAGACTCGCTGGATGCCGCTACCGATAATATCGGTCGGTGCTACAACCTTGCCAAGCCCTTCCGCACGCTGCTGGAAGAGCTGCGGGCCCAGAGCGGCACCCGCTATGCGCCCAATGTGGTCGCCCTGTTCGAGGACGAGCGTTTCTGCCAGCAGCTGGCAGAGAACACAGATGCCGAGCGCAAAAGGGTGTATCTGCAGGTGTATCACGCCGGAAGTGAAGAAAAATAAACGACCCTCTCTATCATTGCTTCGCAGTGCCGCCTCCCCAAAAAGGGAGCGGGCATACGTCAGCGTGATAGAGAGGGTCATTCTTTTTGTTTAAGTCAGGATGAAGCTTTCCCAGTCCACCCTGCCGGTGCAGTTCAGCCGGAAGAAGAGCGGGAAAGTTCCTGCCGGGGCAGAAAAGCTGCCCTGTACCTCCTGCCAGTCCGTGCTGGCGGGGAAGGTGACCTCAGCGGCTTTCCGGGTGCAGGCCTCGTCCAGATAGACGGCCATGCTGCCCGGTGCGCTGGCCCGCAGGCGCAGGGTGAGCCGGGAAGCATCCCCCAGTGCGAAGTACTTGAACCCTGCCAGTGTGCCGTCCTGCATATTGGCGATATAGTGCAGGCTGTCCTCCCGCTTGCCGCTGGAGGCAGGCTCTTCAAAAATGTGGGGCTGGGTATCCCGCACGCACTTGCGGATGGTGAGCCGCTCTTTGCCGATGGTTTTGTGGGTCAGGTTGCAGGCGTAACAGGCATTGTAGCTGCCGGTGTCGGGCAGCGGCCCGCCGTTCAGGCCGCAGCTCGTGATCTCAGCCTGGTGAAAATGACCTTCCGTGTCCAGAACAACGGGTTCGGCACAGCCCTGGCGGCAGCACTCGATGCCGTGGGTCTGGCGGTGGTAGAAGATGTACCACCGCCCACCCAGCTGGACAAGGCCGCCGTGGGTGTTGCCATAGGGGGCCTTGGGCGTGGTGTTACCGTTCCGTCCGATGTCTGCATTGGAAACGAGGATTCCGCCATACCGGTAGCCGGTCAGCGGCTGGTCGGAGACAGCATAGCACAGGTCGTGGCTCTGCTCAGAGGAATACACAAGGTAATACCGTTTGCCGATTTTCCGGGGAGAAGAGGCTTCGTAAAAGCCGTGGCCCTCAAAGCCGGTGCCAGCGGTGGCCTGACAGCCGGGCAGCACCTCAAAAGGCCCGGCCTTGATGGTATGCATATCCGGTTCCAGCTCAAAGCCCAGACTGTACTTGCCCAGCTTGAGTGCCCACGGGAAATCCGGTGTGGGGCAGAAGCCGATGTAGAGATAGATCCGGCCATCGTCGTCCACCAGCACGCCCGGGTCGAACATCTTGGTAGCGGGCATGGTGCCATCCGGGAAAGTTACATTGCACAGATAGGTGAAGGGCCCCTGCGGTGTGTCGCTGACAGCGACCTCACAGGGATCGTATTTTCCGCGATTATAATACAGATAGTATCGTCCATCCGGGCCCTGCACGCAGTCGGGGGCGGCAAGGTTGCCGCCTTCTTCCAGTGATGCAGTGGTGGCGGTGTAGGGATAGCTGATGCCCTCGTATTTCCAGCTGCCCAGATCATCCAGCGGGGCGCTCCACACAACGTAATCGCCCTCACAGAACTGAGTGGAGCCTGCCACATCGTGGCTGCCGTAGACATAGAGCCGATCGCCCCAAATACGGGGCTCGCCGTCCGGGACATATTCCCACAGGGGCAGGTAGGGATTCATGGCGGGATGTTTCATTCAAATACCTCCTTACAAAAAGAGCCCTCCGGCGCTCACGCAGTTTACCCCGGAAAAGCAGGGGGGTCCCTGATGCGTGAGCCGCCGAAGGGCTCCATCTTCTATTTGATTTTATTAAATCAGATGCAAAAAGCTTTGTCAAGCACCGGCGGCTGCATCGCTTCAGCCGGGGTACTTAGCCACTTCCAGCAGTTCCTCCGCCCGGCGGACCTGTTCCGCCGTGGGGGGAACAGCATCGGGCAGGGGATAGGAGATGCCCAGCTTCTGCCACTTGAACAGCCCCAGCGTGTGGTAGGGGAGAACCTCCACCCGCTGCACCGTTTTCAGGCTGCGGATGAAATCTGCGGTCCTGCGCAGGCCCTCCTCGTCATCGGTGAGGCCGGGCACCAGCACATGCCGGATCCAGAGCGGAACGCCCAGATCGGAAATATGCCGTGCCATGGCTAAGATGTTGGCATTGTCCCTGCCGGTAAGCTGACGGTGCTTCTCCGGGTCGATCTCCTTGAGATCCAGGATGACCAGACTGGTGGAAGCCATCAGGGTATCGAAGGCGGCCAGGTAGGCGGGGTCATCGGGCTGGAACGGCTGACCGGCCGTGTCCAGCGCGGTGTGCACCCCCTTGGCGCGTGCCAGCTGGAAGAATTTTGTCAAGAAGTCCATCTGCCGCAGCGGCTCGCCGCCGCTGACGGTGATGCCGCCCTTCTTGCCCCAGTAATTGCGGTAGCGCCAGACGTGCTGGAACAGCTTCTCCGGAGACCATTCCGTGCCGCCCTCAGCGTTCCACGTTTCGGGGTTGTGGCAGTATTTGCAGCGCAGGGCACAACCCTGCAGAAAGACAACGAACCGGACACCCGGCCCGTCCACCGAGCCGAAGCTTTCCAGCGAGTGGACGAGACCGACAGGGTCACAGTGCGGCATGGCAGGTACGGGAGATCACGTCCATCTGCTGCTCGCGGGTCAGGTCGATGAACTTGACCGCATAGCCGGAGACGCGGATGGTGAAGTTGGCGTATTCTTCCTTTTCGGGGTGCTCCATGGCATCCAGCAGCTTTTCCTTGCCGAACACGTTCACGTTCAGGTGGTGTGCACCCTGATCGAAGTAGCCGTCCAGCACCTGCACCAGGTTCTCCTTGCGCTCCTCCTCGCTGTGGCCCAGAGCCTCGGGGTTGATGGTCTGGGTGTTGGAGATGCCGTCCAGAGCCCAGTGGTAGGGCAGCTTGGCAACAGAGTTCAGGGAAGCCAGCAGGCCGTTCTGCTCCGCACCGTAGCTGGGGTTTGCACCGGGTGCAAAGGGGGTAAAGGCGGCACGGCCATCGGGCAGAGCACCGGTGTACTTGCCGTACACCACGTTGGAGGTGATGGTCAGGATGGAGGTGGTAGCCTCGGAGTTGCGGTAGGTGTGGCGCTTCTTGATCATCTCCAGGAAGGTGCGCAGCAGCCAAACGCCGATCTCATCGGCACGGTCGTCATCGTTGCCGTACTTGGGGAAGTCGCCCTCCACCTCATAGCCGGTGGCCAGGCCGGTCTCGTCGCGCACGACCTTGACCTTGGCGTACTTGATGGCGCTCAGGGAGTCGATGACGTGGGAGAAGCCTGCAATGCCGGTGGCAAAGGTGCGGCGCACATCGGTGTCGATGAGTGCCATCTCGGCTTCCTCGTAGTAGTACTTGTCGTGCATATACTGGATGAGGTTCAGCACGTTGACGTACAGGCCGGCCAGCCAGTCCAGCATCTGGACATACTTGGGCAGGACCTCGTCATAGTTCAGGTACTCGCTGGTGATGGGGGCATAGTTGGGGCCGCACTGCTCGTGGCTCTTCTCGTCCACGCCGCCGTTGATGGCGTACAGCAGGCACTTTGCCAGGTTGGCGCGGGCACCAAAGAACTGCATCTCCTTGCCGGTCTGGGTGGCAGACACGCAGCAGCAGATGGAATAATCGTCGCCCCACACGGGCTTCATCACATCGTCGTTCTCGTACTGAACAGAGCTGGTGTTGATGGACACCTTGGCGGCGTACTTCTTGAAGTTCTCGGGCAGGGCAGAGGAGTACAGAACGGTCAGGTTCGGCTCCGGTGCGGGGCCCATGTTCTCCAGAGTGTGCAGGAAGCGGTAGCAGTTCTTGGTGACCATGCTGCGGCCGTCCATGCCGATGCCGCCCACCTCCAGCGTTGCCCACACGGGGTCGCCGGAGAACAGCTGGTTGTAGCTGGGGATGCGGGCGAACTTGACCATGCGGAACTTCATGACCATGTGGTCGATGAGCTCCTGTGCCTGACTTTCGGTCAGGATGCCCTTGTCCAGATCGCGCTGGATATAAATGTCAAGGAAGGTGGAGATGCGGCCCACGCTCATGGCGGCGCCGTTCTGGGTCTTGATGGCGGCCAGATAGCCGAAGTACAGCCACTGGCAGGCTTCCTTGGCGTCCTTGGCGGGCTGGGAGATGTCGTAGCCGTAGGCTTCGGCCATCTTCTTCATGCCCTTCAGGGCGCTGATCTGGCGGGCGATCTCCTCGCGCAGACGGATGACGTCATCGGTCATGGTGCCGTCGCCGCAGTTGGCAAGATCCTCCTGCTTGAACTGGATCAGGGCGTCGATGCCGTACAGGGCAACGCGGCGGTAGTCGCCCACGATGCGGCCGCGGCCATAGGTGTCCGGCAGACCGGTGATGATGTGGGTGTGGCGTGCCTTCTTCATCTCCGGGGTGTAGGCATCGAACACGGCCTGATTGTGGGTGCGGGTGTAGTCGGTAAAGATCTTGTGCAGCTCGGCAGAGGGCTGGTAGCCGTAGGTGGTGCAGGCCTGCTCTGCCATCTTGATGCCGCCGTAGGGCATAAAGGCGCGCTTGAGGGGCTTGTCGGTCTGCAGACCCACGATCTGCTCCAGATCCTTCAGGTTTTCGTCAATATAGCCGGGGCCGTAGGAGGTCAGGCTGCTGACCACCTCGGTCTCCATATCCAGCACGCCGCCCTTGGCGCGCTCGGCCTTCTGCAGCTGCTGCAAAGCACCCCAAAGCTTATCGGTAGCCTCGGTGGGGCCTGCCAGAAAGCTTTCGTCGCCGTCATACGGGGTGTAGTTCTTCTGGATGAAGTCACGCACGTTGACCTCTTCCTTCCAGATGCGGCCTTCAAAGCCTTCCCACTGTTCAAACTGGATCATTGGAACCTCCTTGCTCCATTACGCAGTTAGCGTTTTCTAACTAATGAGCCTTTGAAAAACCGCTCTGTCTGGGCGGTTTTCTGGGGGCGAAACGGTCTTGCGCTGCCGTCTGCGGCAGCCCTGAATACAAGGTGTAGACAAAAATAAAAACCTGCCCACAAAATCTTGCGTTACTATAATAGCAAGAACCGTTTTAAAAAGCAATAGAAAACAAGTGGGTTTTCTTCCAAAGCAAAGGGCTTTCTTTGGGCAGAATGTAGAAAAACCGCCGAAACCCCGGCGGTGCACACAATTTGCGAAAAAATGTGCAAATTAAGGGTTGACAAGACTAACTGACTGTGGTATCCTGTTCTCGCAGCGGTGGTTAGCTAATTCTAACCACGTTGCACCAGAAAAAAGGAGCGTCTGCAAGCGCTCCGCTCCATTCCTCCATTCCTTTCTCTTTTCTACGGGAAGCGGCAGCACGGTTTGCTCTGCTGCTTCCGGCGCGGCACCGGCTGTGTTTGGTACCACAGCCGACGCAAAGAAAACAAAAACGGGACGTGCAGCTTGACCACCTGCACGCCCCGATTTTTGTTTTGTGAGGGAACTCCCTCTGTGCGCTAGGCCTTGAGGGACGATTTGAAATGGCCGCCGCGTGCGCTTTGGCCATAGATTAAGGAATTTCATTTTAAATTTTGGATTCAGAAACGCCTGCGGGCGTTTCTGAATCCAGCTTTCACAGAGAGGGATGCGAGGTAAACGACAAATATGCCATCTGCCTTTACGACCCCACCCGTGAAAATGCGTTTGGAGCGGCCCGCAGGCCGCGACAAACGCGAAATTAAAATAATTTTTCCGCTGAATATGCCCAGAGCGCAAGCGGAGGGCATTCAAAATCATTTTTTACTGCCCCATCCCCGCCAGCTGTTCATACAGCTGCGCTGCGCCGCCGCCGGGGTATTTTACGCTGACATAGGCGCTGTTCAGGATGCACACGCCGTCGGAGTACACCGTCAGCAGAAACTTCTGGTTTTCGGCATCGTCATAAAAGCTGACGGTGACCGACTGCACCGGGAAGGTATCGTGGGTGTAGGCAGAATAGTTCTGGTTCAGCTTTTTGCAGCAGGAGACGGTGGAAAGCAATTCTGCCGTTTGTTGGAACTCTTCGCTGTCCATGGAGAGGAGGTGATAGTCCATGTCGTTTGTGCTGCCAAAATGCGCCACTTCCTCGGTGCGGAGCGTGCCCTGCGAGCTGGCGCGTACCAGTGCTTTCAGGTCGATGGGATGGTATAGCACCGCAAAAGCTGCCAGTGCAAACAGGATAAAAAATAAAGCGGTGCGGGGAATGTGGAAGCTTTTCATCTGCTCACCCCTCCTTTGGCGGCTCCATTTGCGCCAGATGCCGCTGAGCGATGAAAAAGCCCACGGCGCTGGCGGCAAATACCACATAATAGCTGGCGATGCGGTAGAGCATTAGCACGCTCATCACCTCGCCTTGCTCCAGAAAGCTGCCGAACACCAGCAGAAAGGCAGTCTCGATGGAGCCCATCCCGGCTACGTTGGGCAGGGCGTTGGAGACGAAGAGCATCAGGCTGGTGAGCAGCTGCACCTGCCAGAAGCCCAGCGGCGAAAGCCCCATGAACCGGATGCACAGGTAGGGCAGGCAGAACAGCCCGAACAGCTTGAGCGCCTGCAGGGCAAAAATTTTCAGGCAGCGGGGCTTATCTGCCAGCAGTCGGCGGCTCTCGGTGCTTAGCACTTCCAGCTGCTCCAGCCAGTCGGCGCGGCGCTGCTGCCACTTTTCGGTCTTGGGCAGAAAGCCCAGCAGCCAGCGGGCGAGGTTTTGCACCAGCGGCGAGACGCACAGCAGCACCAGCGCCACGATAATTACCGCTACCACAGCGTATGCCATGGGCAGGTAGCGCATGACACCGGTGGTGTTGGCTGCAAGCCAGCGGCGCTGCAACAGCAGCATCACGGTGGCATACAGGAGCACCGTGCTTTTGTGGAAAACATATTCCAACGTCATCAGGCCTGCGCCGGGGCCCAGCGGCAGACCGGCTCTGTGCAGGTAGTACAGCTGCACCGGCACCGCACCGGCACCCAGCGTGACCACGTTGCCAAAGGTGCCGCACCAGCCTACATCCAGCCCCTGCCGCAGGGTGAACTGCGGCAGACGGCTGCGCACGATGACCCACGCCACGCACCCTTCCAGCAGGGGGTAGCTGACGCCGACCGCCAGCACCGCCAGCACCTGCCACACCGACAGCTGTGCCAGCGCCGTGGTGATCTCGGCCCAGTGATCCTTAAAAGTGAACACGATGATGCAGGTAAGTGCCAGCAGCACCAGCAGAGAGATCACGGTCTTTTTGCGGGAGGGCTGCTGCGCGGCGGCTTGGCTCATGGAAACAAAACTCCTTTCATAACTGGAAATTCTGGAATCAGTATAGCACATCTCCCGCCGCCCTTTGTGAACGGAAGCGGAACTTTGTTGGGCAATTTGGGGGATTTGATAAAAAGGAAAGACCCGGCTGCGGCATGAAAAAAGGATCGCTGTACCCATAAGGTGCAGCGATCCTTTTTGTTTTTTTTATGTACTTTTCAGTCCAGATCGGCGGCTTCCAGCACGGTGACACCTTCGTTTTCAAAGGTCTTGCGGAGAATATCGGCCAGACCCGGGTGGGGTGCCTTGTTGTGGATGCACAGGATGATCTTTCCGTTCAGGCTGGCGGCTTCCACGCCCACGGATGCGCCATCCGGCGGCACCCAGACACCAAAATCCGTGGTGTACTGTGCCAGCTCCGGGGTGGCGGGCATCAGCGGATTGCCCAGATAGCTGAGCCAGAAATCCGAAATAGTGCCACCAATGTACTCGCCCATCTGGAACACCCGCTGCTTGATGCGCAGGGGGGCTTTTTGCTGATTCACCTTGTACACCCAGCCCATCTGCTCGGTCATGCGGCGGCGCTTGGATTGCGGCTGCAAGTCCCGCTTGATGTCTGCATCTACGTCAGATATAAAATCCGCAAGGCGGGTCTGAGCTTGCAGCTGCACTGTATGCTCAAAGCTGCATACGCAGTTGTACAGCGCATTCGGCACACCAGCCACATCGCGGGTATCGGAGGAGTAGGAATACTGGATCTTCTCCTTGCCCAGATACTCCCGCATGGCCATGCACAGCAGACCCATCAGGGCGCTTACCGGCTTTGCGTTGTTTGCCAGTGCTTTTTCCACAAGGCTCTGCTTGCTCAGGCACACCCGGGTGCGGCGCAGCGTACCTTCGTAGGTCTGCACTACGTCCCGCTGGATGGCATCGCTCCCGCCCTCCACGGGCGGGTGCTCTGCCAGCATGGCATCCATATCATAGGGCGGGTCGCACACGATCTGCTGCACCGCAAAGGCAGTGCCGTAACGCAGGTTGCAGTACTGCTCCAGAATGCTGGTGAACAGGGGCGATACCCCGTGGCCGTCCAGTAGGAAGTGATGCCAGTCAAAGTAGATGGTATCCCCTTCGCAGCTGACGCAGAACAGGTAGCCGTTCGTTTCCTCCGGGATATTGCGCATGGTGCTGCCGTGGTACACAAGGCAGGGCTCAGTGTTGGGCTCCAGCCACATCTCCCGCTTTTCCTGCACCAGACGCTGGGTATAATAAGGCGCACTTGCCAAGGCCGTTGTCAGTGCCCGCTGCAAAAGGGTGAGATCCACCGCATCCCGCAGCGAGAACTGGTACCGGCACTGGACTTTTTCCCGACGGAAAAAATACATAACACCCTGAAAGTTATATTCCGTCGAGCGCTGTTGTGTTTCCATTGGTTTTACCCCACGTTTGCTGCCAGATAATCCACCAGATCACCCATGGTGACAAAGTTGCGCAGCTCCTTTTCCGGGATGCGCAGACCAAAGGTCTCCTCAAGATCTGCCACAATGGTCAGGATCTCCATAGAGGACAGATCCAGATCGTCCATCAGGACGCTGCTTTCGGTCACATCCTCCGGTGATACCTCTGCGACATCCTCCAGAATAGCCGTGATCTGAGAAATGATTTCTGCACGTTCCATCGTATTATGCTTCCTTTCTGTTGCGTTTTACTTGCGTACCAGCTTGCCCGTAGCGTTGCGGGGCAGCGGTGTTTCGCTGAACTCCACCACGCCGATGCGCTTGTACAGGGGGACAGTACGGTTCATCTGGGTAACAAAGTCCCGCACGGTCTGCTGGTGCTCCTTTTCACAGTATACCACAACACCTATCTTTTTGCCCAGTTCTTTTACGATACATTCCTGTACGACGGGACATTTTTCTACCATGCCCTCCAGCTCCTCGGGGCTGATGTTCTCGCCGCTGTCCAGAATGATCAGGTTCTTCTTGCGGCCGATGATGTAGTAGTAGCCGTCCTCGTCCACCCGGGCAAGGTCGCCGGTATGCACCCAGCCGTCCTTGTCGATGACCTCTGCGGTGCCCTCCGGGTCCTTATAGTAGCCCATCATCACGCAGTCGCCGCGCATACACAGCTCTCCGTCCGGCTCGATCTTGTAGTCCATGTACTCGCTGCCCTGACCCACGGCGCCAATGTGCTTTTCGTCCTGTGCAAAGTTGATGATGCCGGCACCGCAGGTCTCGGTAGCACCGTAGCACTGGATGACGAACATCCCGTTGTGCACCATATCCAGCAGCACCTGCGGGTCAAACATGGCAGAGGAGCCGATGGGCACCCACAGATCGCCCAGACGGTCACGGTGTCCGCGCATCACATCCTTGTGCAGGGAATTCATGATCATCGGCACCACAGACATGATCTGGCTGGGCATCTTCTGGATATCGCGGTAGAAGTCGCGGATATCGCTGCCCAGATTCAGCGGCCAGCCCATGACGGTGGTGGAGAACAGGTCGATGAAAGCACCCAGATGGAACATGGGCAGCACCATGTAGTGGCCGGGCAGGGGCTTTGTCAGATCGATCTTGTCTGCCAGCTGTGCGGAGATGGCCCACAGCACATGACCTGCACTGAACAGGTTGCGCTCGCTCATCATAACGCCCTTGCTCAGGCCGGTGGTGCCGGAGGTGAACATCAGCACCATCAGGTCGTCGTGACCGATGGGGTGCAGCTCCGCCGCCGGCTCATAGCGGCGGAACTCGTCCATGGGATGCAGCAGACTGCCGTAGGCGGCCTCCAGCTGCTCCTTGCTGCCGTAATCCTCGCCGTCGGTCAGGATGGCGGCGGGCTCCACCAGCTCCAGCTCGTGGGACATCTCTGCCCAGCTCTTGCGCTGGTTCATCGGCACCAGCACGCAGCCTGCCATGATCGCGCCGAAGGTGTTTACCACATACTCGTAGCTGTTCTTGCTCAGCAGGCAGACCTTTTTGCCCTTCGCGTCCGGGATGGTGCTCTGCAGATAGGTGACCGTCCGGCGGACATCCTGTGCCAGCTCCTTAAAAAGGACGGTGGTCACCATGTCGGTCTCCTCGGTGTAGTAACGGAAGGCCACGCGCTCGGGAAATTCCTTTTCCATGCCCTGCGTAATGGCATCGTACATCGTGCTCACGAATTTTTCCATTGTAGATTCCATCCTGTTTTGTTCTGTTTATTTTATACTCAGCGCAGCAATTTGCCCGTAGCGTTGCGGGGCAGCGGCTCTGCACTGAACTCCAACACACCGATGCGCTTATACAGCGGCAGGGTACGGTTCATCTCGGTAATATGATCCTGCACAGTCTGCTGCTTGTCCTGCGGGCAGTACACCACAGCGCCGATCTTTTTGCCCATTTCCTTCACGACGCATTCCCGCACGGCGGGGCATTTTTCCACAAGACCCTCCAGCTCCTCGGGGCTGATGTTCTCGCCGCTGTCCAGAATGATCAGGTTCTTCTTGCGGCCAGTCAGGTACATATAGCTGTCCTCTTCCAGCCGGGCGATGTCGCCGGTGTGGAACCAGCCGTCCTTGTCGATGACCTCAGCCGTGGCCTCGGGGTCCTTATAGTAGCCCAGCATGATGGGGGTGCCGCGTATGCACAGCTCGCCATCGTCCAGCTTATACTCGCAGCTGTTGTCCACATGGCCCACGCTGGTCAGGTGCTTTTCCTCCTGGGAGGAGTTCCAGGCACCATCGCCGCAGGTCTCGGTCAGGCCGTACATCTGGGCAATAAAGAAGCCCTTGTCCATCAGGTCCTTGAGCATCTTGGGGTCGAACATGGCTGCGCCGCAGGTCAGGACGCACAGGCCATTCAGGCGGTCGCGGCGGCCCTTCATCACATCCTTATACAGGCTCTTCAGCAGCACCGGCACCACAGCCATCACCTCGCTGTGCATCGCGCCGATATCGCGGTAGAAATACTTGAGGTCGTTGCACAGGTTGATGCAGTGGCCGGTAATGCTCCAGGATACCAGGCTGGTCATGGCCGAGATGTGGAACATGGGCAGCGCGGACAGCGAGCAGAACTTATCGGTGTCCCAGCCGGTCGCCTTGCGCACATCATCAAACGGATTCAGGAAGGCGGGCATGGCCGCAAACAGGTTCTTCTGGCTCAGCATAACGCCCTTGCTGCGGCCGGTGGTGCCGGAGGTAAACATGATAAAGGCCATCGCGGCAAGATCTTCCACTTCCTTTACATCCTGTGCGGGGACAAAGGCGGTAAAGGCATCCATCGGCTCCAGCTTTGCACTGTAGGCATCCGCCAGGGCAGGCTCCCACTGCAGATACTCACCGTCCTGCAGCACACAGACCGGCTCCACCAGATCCAGCTCGTACTGGATCTCGTCCCAGTTCTTGCCCATATTCAGCGGCACTGCCACACCGCCCGCCAGCACGGTGCCGTACATACAGATGATGTAGTGGTAACTGTTGCGGGCCAGGATCGCGACCCGCTGCCCCTTGACATCCCCTGCCTTACTGCGCAGGAAGCTGACGAACCTGCGCAGATCCTGAGCATACTGGCGGTAATACACCTCCGTTACGCCCTGTTTTGCCTCGTCATAATACCGGATCGCCACGTGGTCCGCATAGATCGTTTCCATATTACAAAGTGACTGATACAGCGATGCGACCATAATTTTACCCTCCCGAAGCATTTTGTCCTGCCCAGTGTCCGGCTCCGTCCTTCGGGGCGCAGCCCGGGCGCTCAACTGTGCCCAGTATACAATATCTTCCAGCGCAATGCAATACTTCTGCAACATTTAATTTCTTATCTTGACAAGTTTTTGTTGCGTATCTTTTGGTGCGGTCTGGCCAAATTCTACCTTTCGTTGCAATCCGCCGGTTCCTGTGCTACAATTTTTAGCGCAAAATACCAGTTCCGGTATGGCGCGGACTGCAAAACAAAATTGACAGTCTCCCCAAAAAGCATTATACTAGCCATATATCATGGCAATGCTGCATAAAAACTGATCATTTGCGCCGTATCCGGCTTTTTCTCGAGGGGGGTATCTGCCCGGCGCAGGGAAGGAATCTTTCATGGAAACAACCAAGCCCCGCACTGTCAGCTCCATCGGGATGTTTGATATGCTCAAGGGCGCAGGGATGCTGTCCATCGTGCTGGGGCATACCGTAGAGCTTTATCCGCTCCAGCTGTCGAACGGCCTGTCACTGACCGCCTTTTTTTGCTTTATCTACCGCGAAACGCTGATGGCAGCCTTTTTTATTGCCAGCGGCTACGGCTTCCGCAAGCGCTCTATCCACAAATGCATCCACCAGCAGCTCAAAAGTCTGCTCAAGCCCTTTTGCTATACTGCGGTGTTCACCACAGTGCTGCATTTTATCATTCATTATAAGACCTTTCACTACCTGCCCGGCTCGCTGACCGAGAGCATCAAGGTGGCGGGCGGCTTTCTGCTGGGTCTGCCCCATACGGCCACTTACTTTGGGCAGGAGTTCTTTTCCTGCGGGCCCATGTGGTATCTGCTGGCGCTGCTGGTGGGCTGGATCCTGCTGGACGTCATCCTGAACATCTTCCCGGAGCGGTACGTTTCGTGGGCAGTGGGCGGTGCCGCCCTGCTGGGCTGGGGCACCAGCCTTGCGTGGGAGCTGCCTTTCTGCCTGATCCAGGGCGCGGTGATCACGCCGTATCTGTACATCGGCTACCTTGCCAAGCGGCAGCACTGGCTGGATCAGCCCTTGTCCCGCCGGATGTCCTGCATCCTGTGGGCAGCTGTTCTGCTGATCCCGGTGGCTGCCTTTGCCACCGGCAGCACCGACTGCGTTTCCATGGCAGAGTGGACCTTAGGCCCCATCAGCATCCTGCTGGACGGCCTTGCCGGCCTGCTGTTCGTCCGGCTGTTTCTGCGGCTGAACCGGCACCGGAACGCGCTGGTGAGCTTTTTTGAGGCCGTCGGACGCCGCTCTTTGTATATCTTCTGTATACATACCGTGGAGCTTACCGCCATTCCGTGGTATCTGCTTGCAGCAAAATACGCTGACCGCCCGTTTGTGGGCATCGGGCTGGAATATGCCTTTTCTTTGGGCTCCATCTGGCTGGTCTGTGCCCTGCTGCAGCGGCGGCGGGAGCTGATCATCCGGCTGTTCCCCGCCCGGCGGCACACCCCGCAGGTGCACTACACTGCGCGGCACTGATCTTTCGGAAGCTGCTTGCAATGCTTATGCAAACGGCTTTTCAGCACATTGCGGCTGCGGCGGCGCAGCTGAGCTTATAGGAATAAGGAAGAGGAGGATCCCGTTATGAACCATGAACTCCCCGCGACCCCTGCTGCCCTGCAGGCGCATATTGCAGAGCTGGAGCAGCAGCTCAGGCTCTCGGACGAGGGTGTTTCCCAGCTGGCACAGCGGTGTCTGGAGCTGGAGCAGCAGCTGCTGGTCTGCCAGACCGAGCTTGCCAAGCACAGCACGGAGACGGATAACTTTACCCTCACCCTGCCGCAGCTGTTCTACGACACCGGCAGCGGCTTTTCGCCCCGGGAATGCCTGATCGCAGCCGAGGACGCCCACAACGAGCTGACCCATGAGGTGTCGGTCACCTTTGTTCTGCCGGAGGACGCCCGCGCTGTCCGGCTGGATCCCGGCGAGCTGGCCTGCTGCATCACCGACCTTGCCATTTCGGACGAGCGCATCAGCTTTCAGTCGGTCAACGGCCTTATGCTGCAGGAGGACTGCCTGCTGTTTTTGGATGTGGACCCGAACCTTTCGCTGCATTGCACCACCGGCTTTAGCGCCGGCATGAAGTTTGCGGTAAACTACCACTACTACCCGCTGGGGCGTTTTCTGCACGAGCAGCCCGGCAAATCTCTGCTGCGGGCACTGAACGAGCTGAAGCTGAAGAATGCTGCCGCCGCGCAGGAGGCTGATGAGATGCTGCAGGCCAGCCGCGCCGAATGTATGCGGCTGAACCAGCAGCTGCTGACTTTGCAGGGCATCCAGCACGAATATCAGGTCTCGCTGGAAACGATACGCGCCAGCAGCAGCTGGCGGCTGACCGCTCCGCTGCGCAGACTGCTGACCCTGCTGCGCGGCCACTGAGCCCGCCCGATATTCTGCCCGGAGGAGTTGGATCGATGTACACCAGTTACAGTAACCTGCAGCGCAAGCAATTGTCCAAGCAGGCCTATACCGATACCCAGAGCACCTATCTTCTGGTCTATGCGCCGGGGCGTCACAAGGCGCTGGAAACGGCGCTGCAAAACCAGCTGCACCGCAAGTTCCGTCTGGTGACTGCGCTGGAGGGCGAGCTGACCCCCGATGTGGCAGGGGTGCTGCTGGTGAGCGAGGATGTGGAATGCATCCCTACCGCCCTGACCTATTTTGCCGCTGCCCTGCGGGAGGGTGCAGACCTTGCAGTCTGCGATGCCTCCTTTGGCTTTGACGGCTCTACCGCCCTGTACCTGAGCACCCGGCACCTGCCCGGCAGCAGCTGCGCCATGGTGTCCCGGGCACTGCTGGACAAGGTGCGTGCTGCCGCCCGGGGCAGGGACAGCGTTACCGAGCTGCTGCGCCTGTCCCACGCCATGGCGCAGCACGGCTGCTGCATCCCGCAGGCGCTGCTGCACTTCCGCCGGGAGCTGTGCGCCGAGGACGTATTCTCCGCCAAGGGACGCCGCGCGCTGATCCTGAGCCACGAGCTGACCATGACCGGCGCGCCCATCGTGCTGGTAAGCGCCGTGCCGGTGCTGCGCAGCCTTGGCTTTGAGGTAGTAGTGCTGGGCCCTGCGGACGAGGGCCCGCTGCAGCTGTTTCTGGACGCCGGTGCCGCCGTGGTCACCCGCCCGGACTGCGTTACCTCCAGTGCCCTGTGGGGACTGGCCACCAGCGCAGACCTTGTGCTGGCCAACACGGTGGTGGAAGCGCCGGTGGTGAACACCCTGAACGGCTCCTTTGTACCAGTGCTGTGGTGGCTGCACGATGCCTTTGCGGGCTACCCCTTCATCTCTCACAGCATCCCCAAGGCGCTGGGCAAAAATATCCATGTCTGCGCCGTAGGCTCCCACGCCACCGCCGCCATGCACTCGGTAAGGCCGGATTTTGAAATCGAGCAGCTGATCTACGGTCTGCCGGACTACGCCGCCGAGCAGTTCCCCCGCTATGACATCAGCTTTGCCGGGGGACGCACCCTCTTTGTAACGGTCGGCTCGCTGGAGCCCCGCAAGGGCCCGGATATCTTCTGCAATGCCATCCGGCTGCTGCCCTCTGCGGTGCGGGAAAAAGCCGCCTTCCTCTTTGTGGGCAAAGCCGCCGACAAGGGGATGTACAACGCTGTGGACAGTCTGGTGCGGGATTACCCACAGACGGTGTTCTACCGCAAGCGGCTGGAGCGCCCGGAGGTGAAATCCCTGATGGAGCAGTGCAATTGCGTGGTGTGCGCTTCCCGCGATGATCCCATGCCTACCTTTGTTACCGAGGGTCTGATCTTCGGCAAGCCCTCCATCGTATCGGAGCACACCGGCACGGCGGGACTTGTGACCGAGGGCGTGGACGGCTTTTTGTACAAGGACGACGACCCGCAGCAGCTGGCCGACAAGCTGGCTTGGGCGATCGAGCACCCGGAGATGCTGGCTGCCATGCACGATGACTGCCGCCGGCTGTATGAGCAGCAGTTCTCCAACGAGTCCTATGTAGCCACCCTGACAAGGCTTGTAAAAGAGCTGACGGACGGCGAATGAGATAGCAAAAACAAAAGACCGGAGCTGTAAAGCCCTTTCAGGGCTTGATACAGCTCCGGTCTTTTTGCTGGGTCTTGTGCGCCCCTTTGTGTTAAGGTGTATCTGAAAACAAAGAAAATGACGAATATTTCGCAAACACAAGCGGGATTTAAGGCAAATAGCCGCAGGAATCCTTTGTGGATTTCAAGGCTATTTAACGCAAAATCCAGCTGTGCTTGTAGAAATAGACTAAATTTTCGACTTTTCAGATACACCCTAAGCAGCGGGGGAGGTGCAGGCTCAGTTCTGCTTGCCGGTTTCGGCCTTCATGGCGTTGTAGCCGATGAGCACGGTCCAGACGTAGGCGCAGGTCTTGGGGATCATCAGCATCCCGATCAGGGGGTTGACGTCTGCCCACAGCACCACGGGGATATAGAAGCCGAAGCTCAGCACGATGGTCAGCCACATCCAGCGGAAAGCCTTATCGTTGTTCTGTTTGGCGCTGCGGTAGAACAGCACGATGATCAGCAGACCCAGCAGGGCAAAGGGTACATTGCGCAGGATGCCCCATGCCAGCGGGGTGTGGTTGGTGAGCCACTGGTTCTGCGGCATCATGCACAGCACGATGCGCACAGCGGACAGGGCGTACACAGCGGCGGTCACGTTCTTCTGCCCTTCGATCTGGTAGCGCTTGCGCCAGACGTAGTACAGCAGCACATAGAACACGGTCATGGTCACAGAGGTGATCCACTTGCCCAGACCCAGCGGCACGGCGTAGCTTTCCAGACCAGTGGTGCACAGTGCCAGCGCGCGGGGCACCAGATGGAAAGAGTCGCCCGCGCCCAGCACAACGGCCATCAGGCCGAACAGGCGGAACTGGGTGCCAGCCTTGCTGCCGCGGATCATGCGGATGCCCACCGTAAGCACGGTGACCAGATAGAAGATGTCGAAAACGGTCTCAATGATTGCTCGCATACGTTTGTCTCCTTTGTTTGTTTTAGATCGCAGGTTTTGTTTTTGATTTTTATAGCGAACCGGCGCGGCAGAGCCGTACCGGAGACATCGTGGGGAAAAGGGCTTGCAGTAGTATGGTCTGCGGAGCGCTGAAACCAAAATGAACTATGTTCATATTCGGGCTTAAAAACATCCCACAAAGATTGTGGGATGTTTTTTGCTTAATAAATGGTTCTGCGCACGATCTCCAGCACCGCAGAAGGGTCGAAGCTCTGCTGCACCACCGCAGACAGCATCAGGGAGAACAGGATGCCCGCAAACTGCTCCGGGGTGAACTGCTCGGTAAAGGCGTCAGGACGGACCTTGGCATCGTGGCGCAGCACGCTGCACAAAGCGTCCAGAATGTGCTGCCATGTCTGCCGCATCTGCTGCTTGCCGCCGGCAGTGTCCTGCTGCACAAAAACCAGCGCATGGTGGGTGAAGAAGCCGGGATACTGCTGGCAGCCGTATTCCATCTGCCGGTACATCCACCGGATGCAGGACAGGGTGTCCTGAAACACGGCTTCGTCCTCCGGGTGGTGGAAGATGTCGTTCCAGATGCTTTCCACTGCCGCGCTTACCAGTTCGGTCTTGGAGCCGAAGTAGTTGTAGATGCAGCCCACAGAGACCCCGCAGGCTGCGGCGACCGCACGGATGTTGACCGCTGCCCAGCCGTTTTGCTGGATCAGCTCCCGGCTGGTTTTCAGGATGTCCGCTTTGGACGTTGCCATTGGATTCGTAAGCTCACCTCCCAACATGAACACTGTTCACGATGCATAGTATACAGCGGCGGCTGGCGGCTGTCAAGGGGAAAATAAAATTATCTGCGCCGTTATCCCGCAGCCACATAGGGAAAAAACAGCCGGAATGTCAACGATATGATTCAAGTTTGCATCTCCTAAAATGTGCCAAATTCATGTCAAAATAGTAACAATTCTTATTTTATCGTTAATTTTTGACGAAAAAAGCTTGCTTTTTTCGTCAACGTGCGTATAATGGAAGGGCATCAGACAACCGATGCAGTTGGTATGCTGCCGGGGGCCTGACACCAACAAAAGAAGAAAAAGGAGATTTCCCTATGAAGCTCAAGACTGTTGCAATTGCCGCTGCCGCTCTGGCACTGGCTGTCGGCATGACCGCCTGCGGCGGCTCTTCCTCTACCGCTGCATCCTCCACTGCATCCTCTGCTGCTGCCTCTTCCGTGGCTGCTTCCTCCGAAGCTGCTTCCTCTGAGACTGAGGCTGCTTCTGCCGAGTACACCGTGTACAACACCACCGGCAGCAAGGTGACCGAGCTGTACCTGTACGATGCAGGCTCTGAGGACAAGGGCGAGAACCTGGCAGGCGAGGGTCTGGCTGACGGCGAGAGCATCGTCATCACCCGCGATGTCGAGGCTGACAAGCAGGCTGACGTTGTTTACGTTCTGGAGTTCACCACCGAGGACGGCAATACCCAGAGCTTTGACACCCTGCACTACGAGGTGGCTCCCATCTCTCTGAAGAGTGTGGACGCCGCTGCCGGTGCTACCGCCATCGCTTTCGAAGCTCCCCAGAAGTAAGAGCAAACCCTTACATCCGCAAACAGAAAAAGGCTGCTGCACCGTGCGTGCAGCAGCCTTTTTGTATAAAATCATATCACATACGGAACCCACGGAAGCCCCAGCCGCCGCAGCAGCAGTTGCACAGCAGATTCAGCAAGATCATGCTCCAGCACCAGCGCAAAAGCCCGCCGGGCTGGGCGTAGGTGGTCTGGGTGCGGTAGGTCTGGCCGGGGTTCTGCATCCGGCGCAGGTGCATCTGGTACTCGGTGTTGTTCGGGTCCAGCTGCACGGCGCGGCGGGCATCCTGCAAAGCGTCCACGCTTTTGCCCAGACCCTGATTGGCCAGCGAGGAGAGATAATACCACCGCGCGTTGCGCCCGGTCATGCCGTCCAGCACCCGGCGCGCTTCGGCGTAACGGCCGCTGGCCACAAAGTTGCGGGCGGCCTGCATTTCCGGGGTGTCGGTGCCGGAGGCACTGGGCCCAGCCTGCTGGTAGCCGCCAAAGCCAAAACCAAAGCCAAAGGGGTCGAAGCCCTCAAACCCGTCAAAGCCGTCAAAACCGGTATAGCCGTAGTTCTGCTGGCCGTAACCCTGCTGCCCATAGCTCTGCCGGTTATAGCTTTGCTGCTGGTAGCCGCCGTAGGGGTTGCCGCCCATCTGGGGGCCGGTATCGCCCTTGGTAATAGCGTCGTAGGCGGCCTGCACCTCCTTGAAGTGCTCCTCCGCCGTGGGGTCGTTGGGGTTCAAATCCGGGTGCCAGCGCTTGCACTTGGCGCGGTATGCTTTTTTGATCTCATCGTCGCTTGCGCCGCGCTGAACGCCCAGCACCTCATAGGGATCTCTCATGCTCGGTATACTTCCTCACTCATTATACTGACGGTACAGCGCCGCTGCACCATATCCGTTTTATTTTACCGGAATATCGGCACAAAATCAAGACACATCGGGCTTTCCGGTGCGTTTTGCGTTTTTGCAGTTGTATTTCAGCCACACGCCGGAATACAGGATGTTGCGCAGCAGATCTGCGTCCTCCACGCAGGGCAGACGCTCAAAGTTCTGCGCGCAGCGTGCCAGCAACAGCTCAAAGATGTCCAGCATCTCTTCCTCATAGTCCGGGTGGGTGCTCAGCTCCCGCAGGGGGTTGTACGCGCCCCTGCGCTTGTCGCGGGACAGGTCGTCGTAGGCGTCCAGCAGGTAGATGAACTTGCCCAGATGGAAGCCGATGCTGCGCAGCTCCGGTGCCCAGCGGTCCTGCCGGTAGTCGAACAGTTCCGCCATCAGGGCGCCGAAACAGCCGGACACTGCATCAAGGTCGGTGCTGCCGGCGGCTTCGTACTCGGCAAGCTTGGCGAGACACGAGCGGATCGCATTGCACTGGCGCGGCCAGCGCTGGGCGGCTTCGGCGGTGCTGTTGTCCAGCAGGGCGCTGTACCCCAGCGCCAGCAGGTTGTGGTCGTCCTGCCATTTATCCTGCGCGTTGTAGTAATGCAGCGCCACGCTCAGGTCGGCGCAGTAGTCGGTAGGGCCGGCGCTGCGCCAAAGTACACCGTGTACCGGGTGGATGGGGCAGCGGCTGGTGCCGCTGTCTGCGGGGGTTTCGCCCTCGTACAGACTGCACAGCAGAATGTTCAAAAAGGTCAGGTCATAGCTCAGGCTGAACCGTCCCCGCAGCCCGTGCAAAGCGTCGATGCGGCGGCACAGCCCGCAGTAGGCCGAGCGGTAGCGGCTCTGCGCTTCGGGACTGAGGGCGGCCCGATCCGGGATCACATATCCGAACATGGCGGCTCAGCTCTTTTTGATGAACTGGGTGCCGCAGCGCGGGCAGGAGATCTGGATGCGTCCGCGTCCCCGGGGCACCCGCAGCTTCTGGCGGCACTGAGGGCAGCGGTAGTAGTGGTACAGCTTGCGGTTGGCCCACTGCTCCTTCAGGCTGCGGAACTTGTTATTGAACCGATCCTTCAGGCTGTAAAAGCGGTAGTTCTCCTCGGTGCGCTTGGAGATGTTGCGGCTCAGGCTGCGGTAGTAGCACAAAATCAGCAGTGCCGCGCCCAGCCATGTGAACAGGGAAACGCGGGTGAGCAGCGATACCAGCAGCATCACGATGGAACTCATGCTCAAAAACTGGTTCAGGCCATCGGTGCCGTAGCGGCCGATCATGAATTGACGGAATTTTTCTCTCATAGGTTTTCGCATCCTCTTCTCTGGGGCTTTACACACGGAAACGCAGGGCAGCAGCGCCGCCCTGCGGAATACTTTGTACCTCTAGAATATCAGCCAACCATGATAAAATTTTGAACAGACTGCAAATCTATCATGAAAGGACGAAAATTAAACGTTTTGCTCCTCCCGGCTGCGCACGGTGAGCACCGCTTCGGTGTCCAGTGCGCCCTCCATGCGGCAGTGCAGCACGGCGCGTCCGGCCTTGCCGGTGGTGGCAAGGTAGGTGCCCGCCATGCCGCCCCGCAGGGGCACTACGCAGGGGCCTAAAATTTTCAGCGGCCCTTCCACGGACAGGCAGACGGCCTCGCCGCAGTAGGGCAGCAGGTTGCCGTTCTGGTCGATGGCGCGCAGGCTGACCGCGGCGCAGTCCCATGTGGGGCCATCGGTCAGCAGGGGGTTGTGCACGGTGCATTCCAGCCGGACGCTCTGCACCGGCTCCCGCACCACGGTGCGCACGGCGCGGCCATGCCACACCGCTTCGAACCGGTACACCGGCGCGGAGCTGCCCAGCACACCGATGTACTTGTAGTACATCCGCAGCAGCTCGTTCCAGCTCAGCCGCAGCGAGAGCATCCGCGCCTTGGACAGGGGTGAAAGCGCCATGGCGTCCCGCCGCAGCTCGTTGAGGATGGCGGCAGCCTGCACGGCGGTGGCGTGATCCATGCCCTCGTATTTTTCCAGCAGCGAGCCCACAAAATCGTTGATCTCGATGGGCGGGTGGGGCAGGGCGGCAAAGCGTCCCCGGCGGTCGGGGGTAAACTCGGCCACAAAGTCGTTGCCGCGGTACAGCCGCACGCTCTCGGCGTTGGTGAACACCCAGCAGGCGGCGGCTGCGCCGCCGGGCAGGTCGCCCAGCGTCATGGCAGAGGAGACCTCCAGCACGATGTCGGAGGGGGCACGGGGCGTTTTCTGGCTGGCATAGACGGCGGCGGAGAGCTTCGGGTTGCGGAACGGATCCATCACGCCATGGTAGCAGATGCGGTCGCCGCTGCCAAACTCCCGGTGGGTGTTGTAGTCGGTCATGCACCAGCCAAAGCTGCCCGCAACGCCCGGCTGGGCGATGCTGTCGTTCAGCACGGCGGCGTGGTGCAGTGCCTGCACCAGACGGTGCGGCTCATCGTCAAAGGGCTTGGCGGGGAAGTTCTGACCGCCGAACTCGCTGATAAGGTAGCCCTTGCGGGTGTCGGGGGTCACGGCGGCGCGGTTCTCGCAGCCCGCGCCGCGCCCGGCGTAGGAATAATCGTTGTAGGCGTAAACGTCCTCCAGCAGCTGGCTCTTGCGGGTGCTGCGGCTGCCCGCCGTGGGGCGGGTGGGGTCCAGCCGGTGGATGGCTTCGTTGGTGCGCTTATAAAAGGCTTCGTTGTCGGAGCTGCCGCTGATGCGGGCACCCCACAAAAAGATGCTGGGATGGCTGCGGCACTGGCACACCATCTCCCGGCAGTTCTGCAGCGCCTGCGCCTGCCACACCTCATCACCGATGTGTTGCCAGCCGGGCATTTCGGGGAACACCAGCAGACCCAGCTCGTCGCAGGCGTCCAGAAACGCCGGGCTGGGGGGCGCATAGCAGGTGCGCACGGCGTTGCAGCCCAGCTCCTTTTTCAGCAGCTGGGCGTCCAGCCGCTGGATGCTGTCCGGCATGGCGTAGCCCTGATAAGGGTAGCTCTGGTGCCGGTCAAGGCCGCGCAGCTCCACCCGCTGACCGTTCAGGTACAGCCCGCCCGCCACGAACTGCACGGTGCGGAAGCCGAACCGCACCGTTTTTTCGTCCAGCACCCGGTCGGGCAGACCGCCGGTGCCGGGGCGGATAAGCCGCATGGTCAGGGTGTACAGGGTAGGGTGCTCTAAGCTCCACGGGTGCACGTTGTTCAGCGTGCCGGTGATGGGCAGCGAAAGCTCGCCGCTGTACACCGCCCGGCTCCCGGCGGGGCTGCGGATCTCAGCCTGCAGGGTGCAGCCGACCGTCTCGCCCACGGTGGCGGTGTAGATGCGGAAATCGCCCTCTGCCTTTGCCTCGATGAACACGTCCCGCAGATAGGCAGGCTCCTTGATATCCAGACTGACGGCGCGGTAGATGCCGCCGTAGGTCAGCGCATCCAGCTGCCCGCCGAAGGGCGGGATGTTCAGATCCTCCCGGCTGTCGCAGCGCACAGCCACCACGTTCTTCTGCCCCAGACGCAGCGCACCGGTCAGATCCACCGTAAAGGCGGTGTAGCCGCAGCCGTGGTGGAACATCCGCCGCCCGTTGCAGAACACAGTGGCATCGTGTGCCACTGCCCCGAAAGTAAGCAGCACGGTGCGGCCCAGCCACTCCTTGGGCGCAAAAAACTCCCGCCGGTAGCCGCACAGGCGCTGGTAGTCGTTCTCATTGCAGTAGTTATAAGGCAGGGGCTTGACCGTGTGCGGCAGCCGCACCGGGGTAAGGGAAAGCTCCGGGCATTCCGGGCGCACCAGCGCCGGGTCGAATGTGGGGGTGAACAGCCAGCCCTCGTTCCAATCGTAGTGTTCCATGGCAGGATCTCCGTCTGAGTGATAAGCTTATAGAGGTATGGTATCACAAAGTTATGAACGAAAAAAGCATTCGCGCCCCTTTTGTGCCGGAACAGCAGAAATTTTGCAGTGCGCGGAAGCCGCCAGTGGCAGGTTGCCCAAGAAATGCTTGGAAAAATTGTACAAAATCGCCCATAGAAATGGAGCCCCGGAACGCCAGCGGCGTTCCGGGGCTCTGAAATCATTTTCACGAGAGGGGCTGTATGTGAAAAAATGGATTGGGAAACTCTGTGGAGTTTCCCAATCCATAAATTTAAAATAATTCTTCCGCTGAAGATGCGCAGAGCAACGCGGAGCGCATAACAAATCTTTTATCTCAGCGGATAAAGCTGGTCATGGGGCGGGGCGGGTTCTGCGGGTGGTCGATGCCTGCAGCCTTACCAGCTTCGATGCAGCGCAGCAGCCATGCCATGTTGCGGCCCAGCTCCTGCATCACGGCGCAGCCTTCGGCGTCTTGCAGCACCTGCTCGGGGGTGGAGCCATGTACCATCGCCCAGTAGGAGCCGTTGACCAGCGGCATATGGAAGAACTGGGGGTATTTGACCAGCTGGTCAAGAGTGGAGGTGGTACCGGCGCGGCGGGCAGAGCAGCAGATGGCGGCGGGCTTGTAGGCCAGATACTTGCCGCCCGCGTAGGCCAGACGGTCCATAAAGCTGGCCATGTTGCCCGCAGCGGAGGCGTAGTGCACCGGGCTGCCGAACACGAAGGCGTCGGCGGTCTTGGCCTTCTCAATGGCTTCGTTGACGACGCCGCCGAACACGCACCCGTTGCCGCTGCGGCAGCCGCCGCAGCCGATGCAGCCGCCCACGGGCTGGCCGCCGATGTGCAGGATCTCGGTTTCAATGCCCTGTGCCTTCAGCTCCCCGGCAATGAGGGAAAGGGCGGTGTAGGTGCAGCCCTTCTCGTGGGGGCTGCCGTTGATGAGCAGAACTTTCATGCTGTATACTCTCCTTTGCTGAAATGCGCCGTAAAATGCGCAATATTGCTGCTATGATTGTAGCACAAAGCCGCCCGCAGCGCAATGCGGGCTCTTGACAATGCTATGCAGTTGGGAGATAATAAAGGATACGAAAGAGTTCAAACTGGCTGCCGCGGGGGCGGCAGCTACGGCAAGGAGGTAACATCATGCGCGTGATCGCAGGAGAAGCCCGGGGCCGCAGGCTGGAAGCACTGCCCGGCACCGATGTGACCCGCCCCACCCTCTCGCAGGTGAAGGAGGCGATGTTCAGCATCGTACAGTTCGACCTGCCCGGGGCACGGGTACTGGATCTGTATGCCGGCAGCGGCCAGCTGGGCATCGAGGCGCTGAGCCGGGGTGCGGCCCGGTGCGTCTTTCTGGACGAGAGCCGGGAGGCCGTAAGCATCGTGATGCGCAACTGCAAGGCCTGCGGCGTGTTTGACCGCAGCCGGGTGAATATCGGCGAGGCTGCGCGGTTTTTATCGGCCTGCCGGGAGCAGTTCGATCTGGTGCTGCTGGACCCGCCCTTCCGCGGCGGCACGCTGGAAAAGATCCTGCCCGCCGTGGAAAAGTGCGTCGCTCCGGGCGGCATCGTGCTGTGCGAGAGCGAAACAGGCATCGTGCTGCCCGCGCAGGCGGGCAGTCTGACCCTGCAGAAACAGTATAAATACGGCAAGGTGCTGCTGTGGAAGTACACAAAGCCCATGCAGCCCGCCGCTGAGCAGGAGGGAGAAGCCTTATGAACGTGAACGAGCTTTTGGATACCATTGAGGATGCACTGGAAGAGAGCGCAAACGTGCCCCTTTCCGGCGGCAAGCGCATCGTGGATGTGGAGCAGATCCGGGATTATCTGGACGAGGTGCGGGCGGCTCTGCCCGGCGAACTGCGGCAGGCGCAGCAGATCGTGAACGACCGGGCGCAGATCGTGGACAGCGCCAACGCACAGGCACAGGCCATTGTAAAAAAAGCCGAGGAGCGCGCCCGCATTCTGGTCAGCGATGCCGAGATCGTCAAGGCCGCCCAGCAGCGCGCGGCTGAGATCACCGTTGCTGCCCAGACCGAGGCACGCACCCTGCGCCAGACCGTGACCGACTACTGCGAGAATATGCTGCGCACCACCGAGGACACCATGGTGGAAAACGCTGCACAGGTCAAAAACATCCGCAACAGCCTGCGCCAGAACGCCAAGAAAAACGGCTGATAACGGCCAACTTTCCACACAAATTCCACACATTGCGGAAAACAAAGTTCCTGCGAGCAAAAATGACGGCTCACAGGGACTTTTTTTGTGGACTTTTGCGGCAAAAAGCCGCCCGAAAACCCTTGCATTCACAGGCTTGATTTGCTACAATAAAGATGTATCAGTGGGGCAAAGTGGGTAAAAGTAGGGCATACACCCTGAAAACGCCCCTGAAAGGGGGAGCAGCGCGTGTTTTTTGGCCGTTATGATTACACCATCGATGCCAAGGGGCGGCTGAACTTCCCCGCAAAATTCCGCGACGCCATGGGCGAGAGCTTTGTGGTGCTGGAATGGGTGGACAACTGCCTGTTCGCACTGCCCATGGAGGAAGTCCAGCGGCTGGCGGACAAGCTGGAAAGCGATGAGCTGATGAACAGCTGGGCTGTCTCCGGCGATCTGTTCAGCACCGCCTGCGAGGTGGTGCCGGACAAGCAGGGACGCATTCTGCTGCCCGCAGAGCTGCGCGCCTACGCCGGGCTGGAAAAGGACGTGACCATCATCGGCAACCGCAACCACGCCGAGATCTGGGCCACCGAGGTCTGGAACGCCCGCCGCGCCGCCGTGACCAACGACCAGCGCGCCGAGCAGCTGCGCAAGCTGCACCTCTGATGCAAAAAATTAAACCGAGAAAGGAGGCCGTTCCAATGGCCTTTGAAGAACAGCAGCCCTTTGACCCGGCCTCGTTTGAGCATATCCCCGTTTTGCTGAACGAGTGCCTGACAGGGCTTGCCATCGACCCGGCGGGCACCTATCTGGACGGCACCGCCGGCGGCGCGGGACATTCCCGCCAGATCGCTTTGCGGCTGGATGCCGCCAAGGGCGGCAGACTCATCTCGCTGGATCAGGATCCGGACGCGGTGCAGACCGCGCGGGCGCGTCTTGCCGGGCTGCCTGCCACCGTGGTGCAGATCAATTTCCGCTATGCGGGGCAGGCGCTGGAGCAGCTGGGCATTGAAAAGATCAACGGTGCACTGCTGGATCTTGGCGTTTCCAGCCACCAGCTGGACGATGCCGCCCGGGGCTTTTCCTACCGGGCAGACGCACCGCTGGATATGCGCATGAGCCAGCAGGGTGAGACCGCCGCAGACCTTGTGAACACCGAAAGCCGCGAGGAACTGGCCCGTATCCTGCGGGACTACGGCGAGGAACCCTACGCATGGCAGATCGCAGGAAAGATCGTGGAGACGCGGGAAACTGCTCCTATCCTGACCACCCTGCAGCTGGCAGACATTGTAGCAAGCGCGATGCCCCCGGCAGAGCGCCGCAAAAACAAGAACCCCTCCCGCCGCACCTTTCAGGCACTGCGCATTGCAGTGAACCATGAACTGGATGCGCTGGAAGAGGGCTTGGATACCATTTTCGATCACCTTGCACCGGGCGGCCGGTTGTGCGTGATCACTTTCCACTCTCTGGAGGACCGGCTGGTCAAGAACAAGTTCCGCCGCTGGTCCACGGCCTGCACCTGCCCGCCGGAGTTTCCGGTGTGTGTATGCGGCGGCAAGGCAAAGGCAAAGCTTATCACCCGCAAACCCATTGAAGCTGATACGCAGGAGCTGGAGGAGAACCGGCGCAGCCGTTCCGCCCACCTGCGTGTACTGGAAAAATGCTGAGATGCCGGAAGCACCGGCATCATGAGGAGGAGAGGAACCATGGGTCAGCCAGCATACGATCGTAACGCGGCGCGCCGCCGCAGGGCGCCGCAGCCGCAGCGCAAAGCAAACCTGCGGGTAGCAAAGGGCGGCAAGCGGCGGTTGAACCCGCTGCAGGCCGCCGTACATAACGCCATGAATCTGGTGGCGGCAGCACTGCTGGTGGGTTTTGCCATCAGCCTGCTGTGGAGCGAGGCACAGCTGGTGGAGCTGAACGACCAGATCCAGGACGCAAAAGCGCAGTTGGTCAGCGAGCAGAGCCAGTATACCTACTACAACAGCACCCTGAACAGCAAGACCAACATTGCCAGCGTGGAGGAGACCGCAGGGCGGCTGGGTCTGATGAAAGTAGACCCCAGCCAGATCACCTACATCCGCTTGGGCGAGAGCGGCGCACTGGTGCGCCGGGAGTCCACCGTGCGGCAATGGACCGACTTTTTGTACACCGGTGCGGTGAACATTCTGGGCACCGTGAGATAAACGGAAAAAGCGTGCGGCAGCGCACGCTTTTTTCGGTTTATGGACACCGCAGTCTGAACAAATAACAGCGCAGGGCGTGCGGAATGCAGTGCACGCCCCGCAGGAGAAAACCAATGCAAGAACCTTTCCGTAACAAAAAAAGCAGGGGCTACCGCCTGCGTCCGGCTTCCGGCCGGGACCGGCTGGACAGCCGGGTGCGGCGGATTTGCAGCCGTCTGGGCATCCTTGCGGTGGTGGTGGCAGCAGCCATCGTCATCCGCAGCCTGTATAATATCCAGATCATCCACGGAGCCGAGTACCGCCAGTACGCCGCCCAGCAGCAGCTGCTGGATACCACCATTAAGGCCACCCGCGGTGAGATCTACGATGCTTCCGGCATCACCCTTGCTTCCACCAGCGTGGTGTGGACCATCTGGGCAGACCCCAGTTACAGCAGCATCCTTTATATCAGCAAGACCAATGATGACGACACCGTGACCAAAACGCTGGACCCCGCCATGTGCGCCGAGGTGAGCCGGGAGCTGACCCTGCGTCTGCTCTCCGGGGACGGCGAAAGCTTGGACAGTGTGGACACTTCCTCGGCAGAGTACCAGCAGCAGTACCAGACCGTCTACGATGCACTTTCCCGGCTGGATTCTGCCTACGTTACCCTTGCCACCAAGGTGAACAACGCGGTGAAGCTTTCCATTGAAAAATACGTCACCAGCTTCAACAAGGCGCACAAAAAGGCCACTGATACCTCCCGTAAGGGGCGCATCTCGGTGTCCTCGGAAAAGAGCTTCCAGCGCAACTACCCCTACGGCGCTTTTGCCGCAGCGGTGCTGGGCTTTACGGACGCGGACGGCGTCGGTACCTACGGACTGGAAAAATCCTACCAGTCCACCTTGGCCGGTGTGGATGGCCGCACCATCACCCAGCGCAACGCGGTGGGCAACGCCATTGCAGACGCCAACGCCACCACCTTTGCCGCCAAGGACGGCTCCAATCTGGTGCTGTCGCTGGATGTGAACGTACAGGAGATCGCGGAGCGGTACCTGAACGAAGCCATTGCAGCCAATACGGTGGAAAACCGCGGCTGCGCCATTGTGATGAACGTCAAGACCGGTGCCATCCTTGCCATGGCTTCCAAGCCGGACTTTGACCCCAACGACCCGCTGAACTACACCGCCAACGAGGCTTACCTCAACGAGCTGGTGCACGCAGAGCCGGAGCTTTACGGCGTCTATAAAAAGGACGCCGACGGCAACTACATCACCGATGAACAGGGCAACAAAATTCTGGACGAGGAAGCGGACTATTCCGGCTACTACCGGGATATCCTGTGGAAAAACAAGGCCATCACCGAGCTGTACTACCCCGGCTCTGTATTCAAGGTCATCACCTCTGCCATGGGCATTGACTCCGGCGTGGCGACCATGAACACCACCTTTACCTGCTCCGGCGCGTACGGTGTTGCCAAGGAGACCTACCACTGCGCCGGACGCAAGGCGCACGGCCTGCTCAATATGGCCGAGGCGCTGCGCAAGAGCTGCAACATCTACTACATCCAGCTGGGGCAGCGCGTCGGCTCGCAGCAGTTCTATAACTACTTCGATGCCTTCGGTTTTACCGCCCGCACCGGCGTGGACCTGCCCAGCGAGACCAACTTTATGCAGTACTACCGCGCCGACCAGCTGGGCGAGGTGCAGCTGGCGTCCTCCTCCTTCGGTCAGGCCATGGCCATCACCCCGCTGCAGATGTGCACCGCCATTGCCGCCACTGTCAACGGCGGGTATCTGGTCACCCCCCATGTGGTGGATAAGATCACCGATGCCAACGGCAACGTCATTCAGGAGATCGGCGCAAACGTGCGCCGTCAGGTCATCAGTCAGAGCGCCAGCGAGGTCATCCGGGAGATGATGGAGTACGAGGTGGGCAACGGCACCGGCGGCGGCAAAAACGCCTATGTGTCCGGCTACCGCATCGGCGGCAAGTCCGGTACTTCCGAGCAGCTGAATATGCACCGCCGCGCCGATGGCGACTATAAAAAGGTGGCTTCTTTCGTGGCAGTGCTGCCCGCCAACGACCCGGAAATTCTGGTCTACGTCATGCTGGACGACCCCAACAACGCACAGACGGACTATTCCTCCATCCTTGCAGCCCCTGTGGCAGGCAATATCATCAGCGAGGTAGCCCCCTATCTGGGCATCGCCACCGACGGCGAGGACCGCAGCGGCACCATCGTCACCGTGCCGAACCTTGTGGGCACCGAGTGGAGCAACGCACAGGTGAGCCTGAACATTCAGGGCCTGAAGCATCAGCTGCAGGAGAGTCAGAGCAGCCAGTCCGCTGCCCCGGTCACCTACCAGTACCCCCATGCGGGCGCAAAGGTGCCCTACGGCACCACCATCTACCTGTATACCGATACCTACGAGGGCAGCCGCACCGAGGTGCCGGATGTGACTGGCAAGAGCCCGGACTTTGCCCGCCAGATGCTGAGCGCCGCCGGGCTGAACTGCGTGGTGGAAGGCAGCGGCACGGTGCAGGCACAAAGCGCCGAGCCCGGCTCCAGCGTGCAGCGCGGCACCATCATCACCCTGACCTGCGGGTAAAAGTGACACGCTGCAAAGGCTTGTTGCGCAGGGCAACGGCCTCGCCCTCTCAGGCGCTTACGCGCCAGCTCCCCCAAAGTGGGAGCCCTTGGCAGTCCACGCAAACTTCATCTTTTTGCCAAGGCCTCTCCCTTTGGGAGAGGTGTCACCGTAGGTGACGGAGAGGGCGAGCCCGCTTAAAAATAGCAAGAAATTCAGTTGATAACAATCGTATGGATTGAGAACTTTTATCAATATAGAGAGGGGATAGAACAATGGAAAAGATCCATGCAAGCAAGCTTCTGGCAGGGCTGGTGCCTGCCGGAAAACTGACCAGTGACCCGGAGGTGGCACTGGTCACCACCGACAGCCGCGAGGTAAAACCCGGCTGCATTTTTGTGGCCTTCCCCGGCGAGCGGTTCGACGGCCATGATTTCGCCGCCCGTGCGCTGGAGCAGGGCGCGGAGTATGTGGTGGTCAACCATCCCGTGTCCGGTGTGCCGGAAGAAAAGGCCATCCTTTGCCCGGACAGCTACCACGCCATGATGGTGATGGGCGCAAACTACCGCAGCCAGTACCACCCCAAGATGGTGGGTGTGACCGGCAGTGTGGGCAAAACCACCACCAAGCAGATGACCTACGCCGCTCTGTGCGGCTTTGGCGAGACCATCAAGACCGAGGGCAACCAGAACAATGAGCTGGGAATGCCCCGCACCCTGATGCGGCTAGAAAGCAGCACCGAGTACGCGGTCATCGAGATGGGCATGAGCCACGCCGGCGAGATCGACCGTCTGGCGCGGGCAGCACGCCCGGATGTGGGCATCATTACCTGCATCGGCGTGTCCCATATCGGCAATCTGGGCAGTCAGGAGAACATCTGCAAGGCAAAACTGGAGATCTGCAACGGTCTGCCGGAGGGTGCGCCGCTGGTGCTGAACTACGATGACCCCTTCCTGCGCAAGGCGGTGCTCCCCGCCCATGTGCGCCCGGTGTGGTTCAGCCTGAGCGATGAGAACGCCGATGTCTGCGCCCTGTCCATCCGGCAGGAGACTGACGGCATGAGCTTTGTGCTGGAAGATCAGGAGCACGGCACCTTTGTGGTGAATATCCCCGCCATGGGACGCCATAATGTGGCAAACGCCTTGGCTGCCTACTGCGCCGCTACCCGTCTGGGGTGTGACGCCAAGAGGGTCATCCATGGGCTTTCCAACTTTGAGCAGACCGGACGCCGCCAGAAGGTGGTGGACAGCGAGGGCGTGACCGTCATCGAGGACTGCTACAACGCAAACCCGGACAGCATGAAGGCTGCGCTGGCGATGTTTAAAGATTTCCCCTGCAAGCGCCGCTTTGCCCTGCTGGGCGATATGCTGGAGCTGGGCGATCTGAGCCGCGAAGCACACGAGGAGCTGGGACGCCTTGCCGCCGAGAGCGGACTGTACTGCCTGATCACCTACGGCGAGCAGGCCAAGCGCACCGCCGTAGTGGCTGCGGCCAAGGGGGTAGAGACCCTGCACGCGGACAGCTACCGCGAGGCCGCCGATGCTCTGCTGGATCGGGTGCAGCCCGGCGATGCCGTTCTGGTAAAGGCCAGCCACGGCATGGCACTGGAAAAAGTGCTGGATATCTTCTACGCAGAGCATAAAGAAGCGGAAGTATAACTATTTGGCGAAATGGAGTGGCTGAGTTATGGAGCGTTTCGCCTTGGCAGCGGCGGTGGTGCTGGGCTTTGCCCTTACGGCAGCTTTGTGCAGCCTGTTTGTGCCGCTGCGGCGGGTGCTGGAACGCCGCGAACAACAACAGCAGCCGGTACAGTCTGAGCAGCCCCGGCCTGCACCCCTGCGCGCCCCGCTGTGGGGCGGGCTGTGTGCGGCGGCGGGCACGGTGGCTGCGGTGGGTGTGGGCTGGCTTGCCGCCTGCGTGGGTCAGCCGGAGCTGCTGGGCAGCGAGGGCCGGTTGATGACACGGCTGCTCACGGCGCTGGCTGGGAGCCTTGCCTTTGGGGCAGTGGGTCTTGCAGAAGATGTTGCCCGGATGCGCAGCCCGGCGGCGCTGGGGCTGCGGCGGGACCTGCGGCTTTTGCTGGAAGCACTGGCCGCGGCCTTTGTCCTTTTGCTGCTGCGGGCAGCGGGCTGTCTGCCCCGGGGGCTGGGCGTGCCCGGGGCGGGGTATGTGCTGCTGGGCAGCGCCGTACCTTTTTTGTGGGCGGTGCTCATGGTGGCACTGGCCGAGTGTGCCCGCATCGCCGAGCGGGACGAGGGTACGGTGTGCGGTGCGGCCTTTGTGGCCATGCTGGCGTTGATGATGGTAGAAGCCGGTCTGGGCGTTTCCGGGCTGGCGGTGCTGCCCGGAGCGTTGGCCGGGGCACTGGTAGCACTGCTGCTGTGGGCATTTCCCCCGGCAAGGCTGGGTGCGGGCTGCTGCGGCAGCCTGCTGGCAGCGGGTGCCATCGGCTGCATCCCGCTCAGTCTGGACATGACCAGCCTGACTGTGCCGCTGGCGCTGCCCTTCTGGGCGGCGGGCGGTCTTTTGGCAGCGCAGCTGCTGTGTGCAAAGCGCACCGGCAAGCCCTTGCGCTGCTGGGTAAAAAAGCATAAAATGAGCCCGGAGACGGTGTTCCTGTGCAGCTTTGCGCTGAGCGCTGTCGGCTATGTGCTGGCGCTGGCGCTGCTGCGCTGGTGCTGACCGGGCACAGAGAGGGAAGGGAGCGCAGATGGCGACTATCCGCAAAAAACACAGAGCGCCGGTGTCGGTGTTCCAGCGAGACCCGGGCCCGTGGTCCCGGCTGCTGATCGACTGGCTGGCTACGCTGGCTGTTATTATGATCTTTGGGCTGGTGATGCTGTTCAGCGCCAGCTACACCACCGGTTACCTGCGCATGGGCGACAGCTTCCACTACATCAAGCAGCAGGCGCTGTGCATGATGCTCGGGCTGGGCTGTATGTTCCTGATGAGTTATATGGATCATCGCTTTTTGCGCAAGATGGTGGTGCCGGGGTACATCATCGTGCTGGCCATGCTGGCCGTCACCCTGACCATGGCACCCCTGAACGGCTGCCGCCGCTGGATCCGCTTCGGCGGGCTTACGCTGCAATCCTCGGAGGTAGCAAAGTTTGAGATGATCCTGTTCAGTTCCCATCTTGCGGCCAAAGCGCCGCAGGTGGAGCGGCTGGACCCGGAGCGCCGCATCCTGCTTACCCCCCGGGAGTGGCTGCGGGTGCGGGTGTGGAAGCAGCTGGTGGTGCCGGTGCTGCCCCTTATACCGGTGGTCATCCTGCTGGCGCTGGAGCCGCATATGTCCGGCATCGTGCTGACGGTGGCGGTGGTGGGCACCATCCTGCTGCTGTCCGGCAGCGGCGGTGTGTTGACATGGGCGGGTGCCGTTACGGCGGGTGCCCTGCTGGAAACGCTGCTCTCCCATGTGGACTCCATCCCTTACCTGCAAAAGCGTCTGGACGGATGGACACAGGATCTGAGCAAGATGACCGACCAGACCGTGCAGAGCCTTTACGCCATCGGCTCCGGCGGGCTGAAAGGGCTGGGGCTGGGCAACAGTGTGGAAAAGCAGCTCTGGCTACCGGAAAGCACCAACGATTTCATCTTCAGCGTGGTGTGCGAGGAGCTGGGCTTCATCGGCGCAGTGCTCATCATCGTGCTGTTCGTGCTGTTTATCGTGCAGGGGCTGCTCATCGCCTATAAGGCGGAGAACCTGTACTGCACCATGGTGGGCATCGGCATTATGGCACAGATCGCGTGGCAGGTGTTCTGCAACATCGCCGTGGTCACCAACACCCTGCCCAACACCGGCATCAGCCTGCCCTTCTTCTCCTCCGGCGGCACCAGCCTGATTTTGCTGCTGGCAGAAATGGGCGTGATGGTGAACATAGGCCGCAACGGCGAGCGGGTGGCGCAGCAGCGGGAGCAGATGCGTGCCCAGCGGGAAGCAGCCCGCGCTGAGCGGGAAGCAGAGCTTGCCCGCAAGACCATTGATCTGGCTTCTGCCCGCGCAGCCCGCACAGAACAGTAAAACCGCAAGCCCGCCCGGCCGCAGGCCGGGCGTTTATAAGGAGGAATCACCATGCGTGTTCTCATCGCAGCCGGCGGCACTGCCGGACATATCAATCCCGCACTGGCCATTGCCGGTGCTCTGAAAAAGGCCGACCCTACCGCCGAGATCCACTTTGCAGGCCGTAAGGAGGGCATGGAGTACCGTCTGGTCACACAGGCGGGCTACCCCTTCCACCACATCGAGATTACCGGCTTCCAGCGCAAGCTCAGCCTGCACAACATCAAGCGCAATATCATTACCCTGTGGAATCTGGCCCTCTCCGGCCCTAAGGCCAAGGCCATGATGAAGGAGGTAAAGCCGGATCTCGTCATCGGCTGCGGCGGCTATGTGTCCGGGCCGGTGGTGCGCTGCGCCGCCAAAATGGGCATCCACACCGCCCTGCACGAGCAGAACGCCTTCCCCGGTGTGACCAACAAGCTGCTGGCTCCGGATGTGGATATCGTGTTTGCCGCCGTGCCCGCCGCTGTGGAAAAGCTGGGCGCACCGGACAAGACCCTTGTGGTGGGCAATCCCGTGCGGCCGGAAGTGTTTGCACAGGCCGCGAACCGCGAAGCCATCCGTGCACAGCTGGGTGCGGGCGACCGCACCGTCATCCTGTCCTTCGGCGGCAGTCTGGGTGCACGCCGGGTCAACGAGGTGGTGGCAGACCTCTGCGCTTGGGAGCAGCACGAGCACAAGCCGGTGCTGCATCTGCACGCCACCGGACAGTACGGCGTACAGCTGTTTGAGCAGCTGCAAAAGCAGAAGGATTTTACCCCCGGCGACAGCCTTGTGGTAAAGGAATACATCAACAATATGCCGGAACTGCTGGCTGCGGCAGATCTCGTCATCAGCCGCGCCGGTGCGCTGACGCTGGCAGAGCTGGAAGCCGTGGGACGCGCCGCTGTGCTGATCCCCAGCCCCAATGTGGCGGAGAACCACCAGTACTACAACGCCATGGAGCTGCAAAAGGCAGGGGCGGCCATGGTCATTGAGGAAAAAGACCTGACCGGCGAAAAGCTGGTGCAGACGGTGGCCGAAATGCTGGCACAGCCCGGCAAGCTGGCCGAGATGGGCAAAAACGCCCGCAGCCTGTCGGTGGACGACAGTCTGGACCGCATCACTGCGGCGCTGCTCAAGCTGGTAAAGACCCCGTGATGCAGACCCGGAATAAACAAGAAGGAAGGTGCGAATGATGCAGCAGAACCGTGACCGCAACGGCAGACCCCGGAACACCAGACCCTATGACCTGAACCGGGATGTGGCGCGCACCTCTGCGCCTTCGCAGGATCATACGCCCCGGAGCACCGGCAGCAGCCGCTACGGCTACAACGGCGAGCCGCTCAGCCGTCCGCCCTCCCGCAGCGCCAACGGCAACGTGCGCTCCTCCCGGGCAGATAACAGCATCCAGTTCCCCACCCAGTCCCAGACCCGCCGTCCGGCGCAAGGGCAGGGGAGCAATACCACCCAGTACCCCGCCGGCAGCCGCCCGGCGGGCAGCAGACCCAAAAACGCGAAGTCCGGCGGCAAGCAGCGCCGCCCGGCAAACAATGCCCGCAGCGGGCAGAACAACCGGAAAAACCAGAACCACCCGAACGCGCAAAACCACCCGAACCGGCAGCAACCGGCAGGCAGCCAGAACCAGCGTCTGCGCCCGGCGCAGACTGCCCCGCAGCAAAGCCCTGCCCGTCGGGAAAAGCGCAAAAAGCGCAAGGTGACCCGCGCCACCCTGCGCCGCCGCCGGATACTGCGCCGCCTGACCGCCTTTGCCATGCTGCTGTGCGTCATTGGCGCGGGCATCTACCTGACCATGACCATGCTGTTCCGCATCAGCTCCATTCAGGTGCAGACCCCGGACGGCAAGCAGGTGACCGAGATCGCGGGCTATTCCGCAGACAGCATTTTGCAGCGGATGGGCGTGCAGCTGGAAGAGAACATTTTCAGCTTTGAGCCCGGCGAAAAGGCCGCTGTGCTGGAGCAGAATTTCCCGCTGCTGGGCTCCATCAAGGTGATCCGGGATTACCCCAACACCGTGGTGGTGCAGGTGACCGAAGCCGTGCCCGCCTACGCGGTGCAAAACGGCAGCAAGTGGCTTGTGATCTCGGACAAATGGAAGATCCTGTCCGAGGAAAGCACCCAGCCCGAGGGGCTTTGCACCCTGTACGGCGGTAAGCTGCAGGATACCGCCCCGGGACAGGCGTTCTGCCTTGTGGAGGATGCGGACGCAGCAAGCGCCTCCGGGTCGGAAACCGCCGAAAGCGAAAGTGCAGTGAGCACCGAGACCGCCCGCATGGAAGCTCTGCGCACTCTGGTGAGCAAGCTGGAAGAATACGGCCTGTCGCAGGATGTGACACGGCTGGAAGTGGCAGACACCGAACAGATCGCGTTTTTGTATCAGGACCGCATCAGCGTGCTGCTGGGTACGCTGAACGATCTGGATTATAAGCTGGACCGCGCCCGCTATGTGCTGACCAACGCCGATGGCAAGGGCTGCGGCCCCACCGATACCGGGCGGCTGGATTTCAGCCATACCAGCGCCAGCAGCACCCGCAAGATCTATTTTGCACAGGGCGAGCCTACTCTGCCCTCCGGCTATGTGGTGCCGCCCAAGGTTGAGGAACCCGCCCCGGCAGAGGACGCCGCCGACAGCACCGACAGTGCAGAAAGCACGGAAAGCACGGATACTGCCGACACCACCGAACCGGCAGCTGACGCGGACACCGAGCAGCTGCCCCTGACCCACCCTGACCGCATGACGGCCAACGAAGAAGAAAACCCCATGTAAAGAAGCTTTTTGGAGGAGACTGTATGAAGCTGGAACAACTGATGGAAGGCGTGCCCTTTACCCTTGTGCAGGGCAGTCTGGATACTGAGATCGCGGATATCATCTACGACAGCCGCAAGGCTGCCCCGGGGCTTTTGTTCGTGTGCATCGTGGGCACCCAGCGGGACAGCCACACGTTTGCTGCCGACTGTGCCGCCAAGGGGGTCAGCGCGCTGGTCATCCAGCACGACATCGACCTTTCTGCCATGCCCGGGGTGACCGTGGTCAAGGTGGAGAACAGCCGCTATGCCATGGCACTGATGAGCGCCAACCTCTTTGGAAACCCTGCCCGCCAGATGACCATGATCGGCGTCACCGGTACCAAGGGCAAGACCACCACCACCCATATGATCAAAAGCGTGCTGGAGGCCGCAGGCCGCAAGGTAGGTATGATCGGCACCAACGGCATCTACTATATGGGACGCCACAAGGACACCGCCAACACCACCCCGGAAAGCTACGAGTTGCAAAAGACCTTCCGGGAGTTTCTGGATGCCGGCTGCGACACCGCACTGATGGAAGTGTCCAGTCAGGGTCTGATGATGGATCGCGTGGCGGGCGTGCACTACGATGTGGGCGTGTTCACCAACCTTTCGCCGGATCATATCGGCCCCGGCGAGCACAAGACCTTTGAGGAGTACCGCAGCTGGAAGGGACAGCTGTTCAAGCGCTGCGACGTGGGCGTGGTGAACATCGACGACGAGAACACCGCCGCTCTGCTGGAGGGCCACACCTGCAAGCTGGTCACCTATGGCCGCGATGAAAAGGCCGACTACCGCGAGACCGGCTACAAGCTGCTGCGCACCCACGATTTTCTGGGCGTTGCCTTCCACGTTACCGGCAAGGACGAGATGGACGTCAAGGTGAATATGCCCGGCGAGTTCAGCGTGTACAACGCGCTGGCAGCGCTGGCCGTGGGCAAGGTGCTGGGTCTGCCGGATGCCGCCATCCACGATGGTCTGGGCAAGTGCGTGGTGAAGGGACGTGTGGAGCTGGTGCCCATCAGCAAAAAGTTCACCATCCTGTTGGACTACGCCCACAACGAGGTATCCACCGAGAGCCTGCTCACCACCCTGCGTGCCTACAAGCCCCACCGTCTGGTGGTGGTGTTTGGCTGCGGCGGCAACCGCTCCAAGCTGCGCCGCTACGGCATGGGCGAGATCTGCGCCAAGATGGCGGATTTCTCCATCCTCACTGAGGACAACAACCGCTTTGAAAAGGTGGAGGACATCATCGCGGATATCCGCGAGGGCATGAACAAGGGCAACCCGGACGCAAAGTTCGTGGAGATCCCCGACCGTCTGGACGCTTTGCACTACGCAGTGGATCACGCACAGGAGGGCGATTTGATCGCCGTCATCGGCAAGGGTCACGAGACCTACCGCGACCGCGAGGGCGTCAAGACCCCCTTCCTTGAGCGGGAGCTGCTGGAGGAATACGCCCAGCAGATCGGGCTGGAATAAGAAAATAATATTATTATTGCCGGAAAAGCCGCTGCACAAAGCACTGTGCAGCGGCTTTTTTGCGCCCTGTGCAGGGGGCTATATAAAAAGGAAGCAAACTGTGACAAAAGTGTAAAAGATAAAAACATTTAACTAAATCCATTGACTTATCCGACGAATTGGCTATAATGGTCGTGTTCGATACCTCATAATTTTTAGGTAAATAATTAAACACAAACAGTAAACATAAAGGAGAATACTACCATGACTTTCGAGGAAATGAAGAAGATCGTTGTCGATACCCTGAGCTGCGATGAGGACAAGGTGACCATGGAAGCCAGCCTGACCGAGGATCTGGAGGCCGACAGCCTGGACGCTGTGGAGCTGAACATGGCACTGGAAGAGGCCTGCGGCGTGTCCATCCCCGATGAGGAACTGGCAAACCTCAAGACCGTGGGCGATATCTTCAACTACATCAATGCCCATGTCTGAGGCTGACCGAGGCGAAACGCGATGAACAGTATCAAAGACCTGCTGCCGGGCAGTATGCGGGAGCGCACCTTCCAGCTGAAAGCCCGGCGGGATGCGGGTGCCGTGTGGAACGACCCGCAGTTCGTGGAATGCAAAAAGTGCGGACGCCGCGCCACCCGCCAGATTTGGAACAAGGCGCAGTACGTCTGCCCCAACTGCGGGGTGCACCTGCCCATCGGCGGGTACTACCGCCTGAACCTCATCCTGGATAAGGGCAGCTTCCGGGAATTGGACGCCGACCTTGCCCCGCAGGATGTGCTGCAGTTTCCCGGCTACCCGGAAAAGCTGGAAGCACAGACCGGCAAGACCGGCCTGAAGGAAGCCGTCATCAGCGCCACGGGGCGCATCGAGGGCACCCCGGTGGTGGCTGCGGTGCTGGACAGCCGGTTCTTTATGGGCAGCATGAGCACCACTGTGGGCGAAAAGATCACCCGCGCCGTGGAGCACGCCACCGCAAAGCACCTGCCGCTGATCATCTTCTCGGCCAGCGGCGGCGCCCGGATGCAGGAGGGCATTTTCAGCCTGATGCAGATGGCAAAGACCTCTGCCGCCATCGAGCGGTTCTCCGCCCGGGGCGGGCTGTACATCAGCGTGCTGACCCACCCCACCACCGGCGGTGTGACTGCCAGCTTTGCCAGCCTTGGCGACATCATGCTGGCAGAGCCCGGGGCGCTGATCGGCTTTGCGGGCCCCCGGGTCATTGAACAGACCATCGGCGAAAAGCTGCCCGCAGGCTTCCAGCGCAGCGAGTTCCAGTACGAGCACGGCTTTGTGGACAAGGTAGTGCCCCGTACCGAAATGCGCGAAACACTGGCGCAGCTGCTGCGTCTGCACGCCTGAGGAGGGAGCGCCTTATGATCAAGGACATCTTACAACAGCTCGCACCGCTGGATGAAAAGATCGCCGCCTTGCGCGGCGACCCGGCGGACGAGAATATGACCGATATCACCAACCACGCTGCCGAGCTGGCAGAGCTTTCCGCACAGGAGGACGCTTTGCTGTCCGGCTGCGGGGCGCTGACCGCAGAGGACAGGGTCTTTCTGGCACGCCACCCGGAGCGCCCCCACATCGATGAGATCGTGGATGCACTGTTCACCGACTTCTTTGAGCAGTGCGGCGACCGCCAGTGCAAGGAAGATGCCGCCATTCTGGGCGGTGTGGCACTGTTCCATGGCCAGCCGGTCACGGTCATCGGCCACCGCAAGGGCAGCACGCTGGAAGAAAACCTGCGCTGCAACTTTGGTATGCCCGGGCCGGAGGGCTACCGCAAGGCCCTGCGCCTGATGAAGCAGGCCGAAAAATTTGACCGTCCCATCATCACCTTTATCGACACCCCGGGTGCGTACCCCGGCAAGGATGCCGAGGAGCGCGGACAGGGCGAAGCCATTGCCCGCAACCTGATGGAGATGAGCGGCCTGACCGTGCCGGTGATCGCAGTGGTCACCGGCGAGGGCTCCTCCGGCGGCGCGCTGGCGCTGGGTGTGGCAAACCGCATCCTCATGCTGGAAAACGCCGTTTACTCGGTGCTGAGCCCCGAGGGCTTTGCCAGCATCCTGTGGAAGGATTCCTCCCGCAGCGGCGAAGCCTGCGAGATCATGAAGCTGACCGCGCAGGATCTGTACAAGGACGGCATCGTGGAGGAGATCATCCCGGAGCCGGTGGGCGGCGCACAGCGTGCCCACGGGGTACTGTTCGGCAATCTGGACGAGGCACTGCGGCGTCAGCTGCGCAGCCTTGACCGCATGAACGGCCGTCAGCTGGCCGAGCAGCGCTACCAGAAATTCCGTCAGATCGGAGAAATGAGGAAAGCATGAAGGGTTTGCGTCTGATCGCCACCGGCGGGGCTTTGCCCGGCCGCACGGTCACCAACGAAGAGCTGAGCCGCACCGTGGATACCAGCGACGAGTGGATCACCACCCGCACCGGCATCCGCACCCGGCACTACTGCACCGAGGGCGAAAATGCCGCCACACTGGCCATTGCCGCCGCAAAGCAGGCGCTGCAGCGCAGCGGTCTTGCCCCGGCAGACATTGCCTGCTGCGTCTGCGCCACCCTTTCCGCGCCGGACGCCACCCCAAGCGTGGCCTGTCAGGTGCAGGCGGCGCTGGCACTGCCGGAAAACCGCCCTGCACTGGACGTGAACGCCGCCTGCTCCGGCTTTTTGTATGGCACGGCGGTGGCGCGCGGCCTGCTGGCTACGCTGGGCGGACAGTACGCGCTGGTCATCGGCACAGAGGCGCTCTCCCGCCTGATGGACCCCGCCGACCGCTCCACCTGTGTGCTGTTCGGCGATGGTGCCGGTGCGGCAGTGTTTGAACTGACCGACACCTCCGCGCCCTTTGCCATCACGCTGGGTGCCCGGGGCGATGCCGCCATCCATGCCGGCGGCCCCAGCCGCGCAGGCTCGGCACCCATCAGCATGGACGGCAGGGCGGTGTTCCGCTTTGCGGTGGATGCTCTGCCCAAATGTCTGCACACCGTGCTGGACGAGACCGGCCTTACGCTGGACAATCTGGACTGGGTGGTCTGCCATCAGGCCAACAGCCGCATCATCGACCACTGCGTCAAGGCGCTGCACGCCGACGGTGCAAAGTTCTACAAAAACATGGATCGCCACGGCAACACCAGTGCTGCCAGCATCCCGGTGGCGCTGAACGAGCTGGCTGAAAGCGGCCGGCTGCACCCCGGCCAGACCCTTGCCTGCATCGGCTTCGGCGGCGGCCTGACTTGGGGCGGCATGATCGTGGAATATAAAGGATAAAGACCATGAAACTTTTAAACGAGATCCTGGGGACGAAATACCCCATCATTCAGGGCGGCATGGCCAACATTGCCACCGGTGAGTTTGCCGCCGCCTGCTCCAACGCCGGTGCACTGGGCATCATCGGTGCAGGCGGCATGAATGCCGATACCCTGCGCCAGAATATCCGCCGCTGCCGGGAGCTGACCGACAAGCCCTTTGGGGTAAACATCATGCTCATGCACCCGCAGGCAGATGAGTTTGCCCAGATCGTGGTGGAGGAAAAGGTCGCCGTGGTCACCACCGGCGCAGGCAACCCGGGGAAATACGTTCCCATGTGGAAAGCTGCCGGCATCAAGGTGATCCCGGTGGTGGCTGCTGCCGTGCTGGCACGGCATCTGGAGCCGCTGGGCATCGATGCTGTCATTGCCGAGGGCACCGAGAGCGGCGGCCATGTGGGCGAGATGACCACCATGGCACTGGTGCCGCAGGTGGTGGACGCGGTCAGCGTGCCGGTCATCGCCGCAGGCGGCATTGCTGATGGCCGTCAGCTGGCGGCTGCGCTGGCGCTGGGCGCTTGCGGTGTGCAGGTGGGCACCTGCCTGCTGGCAAGCGAGGAGTGCCCCATTCACCCCAACTACAAGGCCGCGCTGCTCAAAGCCGGGGATAGTGACACCATCGTTACCGGGCGCAGCGTAGGCGCACCGGTGCGGGTGCTGAAAAACCGCATGAGCCGCGAGTATGTCCGTCAGGAAAAGGCGGGCGCGGACAAGATGGAACTGGAAAAATACACGCTGGGCAGCCTGCGCCGTGCCGTCTTTGAGGGCGACACGGTAAGCGGCAGCCTGATGGCCGGTCAGGTGGCCGGAATGCTGCACGAGGTACGCCCCGTGGCCGATATCCTTGCCGACCTGTGGCAGGGCGGGAGGCAGCGCATCGCCGCGCTGAACACCGAATGCTGACCCTTGGCTGCAAGCCCCTGCAAGTACCCATTTTGCAGGGCGGCATGGGCGTGGGCGTCTCGCTGGGCGGGCTGGCCGGTGCGGTAGCGGCCTGCGGCGGCATGGGGTGCATCTCCACCGCCGATGCAGGTTACCGGGAGCCGGATTTTGCCCGTGACCCGGCGGCAGCCAACCACCGCGCCCTGACCGCAGAGATTCAAAAGGCAAAGGCCATCGCCGGGGGCATGGGTCTGGTGGCCATCAACGCCATGGTAGCCACCCGGGACTATGCCGACGCCATCCGCACCGCCGTGGCGGCGGGGGTGGATGCCGTGGTCTCCGGTGCGGGTCTGCCGCTGGAGCTGCCGGGTATCGTGGGCACCAAAGAGGTGGCCATTGCGCCCATCGTATCCAGCGCCCGGGCGGCAAAGCTCATCCTGCGCCGCTGGGCAAAGGGCTTTGACCGCACCGCCGATTTTGTGGTCATCGAGGGCTGCAAGGCGGGCGGACATCTCGGCTTTGCCGAGGAGGACCTGCTGGCCGACCGCTGCCAGACTTTGGACGAAATTCTGCCCGGGGTGCTGGCCGAGGTAAAACCCTACGAGGAACAATACGGCCACGCCATCCCGGTGTTTGTGGCGGGCGGCGTGTACACCGGTGCCGACATGGCACACTTTACAAAGCTTGGCGCTGCGGGCGTGCAGCTTGCCACCCGCTTTATCCCCACCTACGAGTGCGACGCCTCCCAGACCTACAAGGACGTGCTGCTGGCGGCTAAGCCGGAGGATGTGCGCATCATCCACAGCCCGGTGGGAATGCCCGGCCGCGCCCTGAACACCCCGCTGGTGCAGGCGCTGGCCGAGGGCAAACGCTTCCCGCCCAAGCACTGCGCCCGGTGTCTCAAGACCTGCGACCCCGCCGCTGTGCCCTACTGCATCACCCACGCCCTCATCGAGGCGGTGAAGGGCAACGTGGAGGAAGGGCTCTTCTTCTGCGGCGAAAACGTGGGCAGGCTGGACCGGATGCGCACCGTGCGCGAGCTGATGGACGAACTTGTGACCGAATGGAGGCAGAACTTATGAAGCTTGCCGTACTTTACGCCGGTCAGGGTGCGCAGCACCCCGGCATGGGCAAGGAATTTTACGAAGCATCTCCCGCCTTCCGGGCGGCCTTTGACAGCGCAGCACTGGATTTTGATCTGCACCGCGTTTGCTTTGAAGACCCGGACGGTGTTTTGAACCAGACCGAATACACCCAGCCCTGCATGGTGGCCTTTGCCTGCGGCGTGACCGCTGTGCTGGCCGAAAAGGGTGTAAAGCCCGCCTATCTGGCGGGGCTTTCGCTGGGCGAATACTCCGCGCTGCAGGCAGCCGGGGTGTTCACCGCAAAGCAGGCCATCGAGCTGACCGCCTTCCGGGGCAAGGCCATGGCCGAGGCTGCAAAGGGCCTTGATTGCGGCATGACCGCCGTGCTGGGGCTGGACAGAGAAAAACTGTCTGCCTGCTGCGAACAGGCGGCAGAGACGGGCTGTGTGCAGATCTGCAACTACAACTGCCCGGGGCAGCTGGTCATCGGCGGCGAAAAGGCCGCTGTGGAGCAGGCTGCCGCGCTGGCAAAGGAAGCCGGTGCCCGCCGCTGCATCCCGCTGAAGGTCAGCGGCCCCTTCCACACAAAGCTGATGGCTCCCGCAGGGGATGCGCTGGCACAGCGCTTTGCGGGCGAGAACTTCGGCACCATGGAGACGCCGGTGCTGTTCAACTGTCTGGGGCATGAAAAGGCCGAGACCGACAGCATCCCGCAGCTGCTGGTAAAGCAGGTGCAGAGCAGCGTTTACATGGAAGATACCCTGCGCCGTCTGGGCGAGCTGGGCGTGGACCACATTCTGGAAGTCGGCCCCGGCAGCGCCCTGAGCGGTTTTGTGAAAAAGACCCTGCCCGGGGTGGTCTGCACCGCAGTGGAGACCCCGGAACAGCTGGATGCGGTGCTGACCGCATGGAAGGAAGCAGAATGAGCGAAGAAAAGCTGACCCGCGCCGCCATCGTTACCGGCGGCAGCCGGGGCATTGGCCGCGCAGTGTGCGTGGCACTGGCAAAGCAGGGCTGCAATGTGGTGGTGAACTACTGCCACGGCGCAGAGCCTGCGGAGCAGACGGCAGCGCTCTGCCGCGCCGAGGGCGTGCAGGCGGTGACCGTGCAGGCGGATGTATCCACCGCTGAGGGCTGCAAAGCGCTGTTCGATGCTGCCGCCGAGGCCTTTGGCCGGGTGGATGTGCTGGTGAACAACGCGGGCATCACCCGGGACAACCTGATCTTGCGCCTGACCGAGCAGGATTTTGACGTGGTGCTGGACACCAACCTGAAAAGCGCCTTTCTCTGCTGCAAGGAGGCCGCCCGCCGCATGGTGCGCCAGCGCTATGGCCGCATCGTGAACCTTTCCAGCGTGGTGGCGCTGCGCGGCAATGCCGGGCAGACCAACTACGCCGCCAGCAAGGCGGGGCTCATCGGCCTGACCAAGAGCCTTGCCCGGGAGCTGGCCGCACGGAACGTGACCGTGAACGCGGTAGCGCCCGGCTTTATCGACACCGACATGACTGCCGTGCTGCCGGAGACTGTGCGCACCGGCATGACGCAGGGCATCCCCGCAGGCCGCGCAGGCCAGCCGGAGGATGTGGCACAGGCAGTGGCGTTTTTTGCCGCAGAACAAAGCAGCTATCTCACCGGGCAGGTGCTCTGTGTGGACGGCGGCATGGCAATGTAAAGGAGAACCCTTATGGAAAAACGCAGAGTTGTGATCACCGGCCTTGGCACGGTGAACCCGCTGGGCAACAATGTGGCCGACAGCTGGGCAGCAGCCCGTGCCGGTAAATGCGGCATCGGCCCCATCACTCAGTTCGATACTACCGACTTCAAGTGCAAACTGGCCGGTGAGGTAAAGGATTTTGACCCCGAGACCGTGGTGGACAAAAAGGAAGTCCGCAAGATGGCGCGCTTCACCCTGCTGGCACTGGGCGCTGCCGCCGAAGCCATTGCAGACAGCGGCATCGATACGGAAGCCGAGGGCAAAAACATCGGCGTCATCCTGTCCAGCGGCATCGGCGGTCTGCCCACCATTGAGGAGCAGCACGCCCGCGGCGAGGAAAAGGGCATGGAGAAGGTAAGCCCCTACTTTGTGCCCATGGCCATTGCCAACATGGCAGCGGCGCAGGTGGCTATCCGCTTCGGCCTGAAGGGGATGTGCACCTGCCCGGTCACGGCCTGCGCCGGCGGCACCAACGCCGTGGGCGACGCCTTCCACCGCATCCGGGACGGCTACGAGCCGGTGATGGTCTGCGGCGGCGCGGAAAGCTGCATCAGCCCCTTGGGCATCGGCGGCTTTACCAGCATGAAGGCGCTTTCCACCGCCACCGACCCGGACGCTGCCAGTCTGCCCTTTGATGCCCGCCGCGGCGGCTTTGTCATGGGCGAGGGCAGCGGTGTGCTGGTGCTGGAGGAGCTGGAACACGCAAAAGCGCGCGGCGCACACATCTACGCCGAGGTGGTGGGCTACGGTGCCAACTGCGACGCCTACCACTTTACCGCACCGGCTCCCGGCGGCGTGGGCGCCATCGACTGCATGAAGCTGACCTTGGCAGATGCGGATATCGCACCGGAGCAGGTGGACCATATCAACGCCCACGGCACCGGCACCCACATGAACGATGCCTGCGAGACTGCCGCCATTCACGCGGTGTTCGGCGCACACGCAAAGGAGATGACCGTGGTCAGCACCAAGAGCATGACCGGTCATCTGCTGGGCGGTGCGGGCGGCATTGAGGCCGTGTTTACCGCGCTGGCACTGCGGGATCAGTTCGCCCCGCCCACCATCCACTACGCCCAGCCCGACCCGGAGTGTGATCTGGACTATGTGCCCAACACCGGGCGGCAGCAGGAGATGCAGTACGCACTGAGCAACAGCTTGGGCTTTGGCGGTCACAACGCCTGCATCACCCTGCGCAGATGGGAGGGCTGACCTGTGGCAGAACCCCGTACCGTGCGTGAAAACGCCAACACCCTGAGCAGCGTGCAGATCGCGGAGATCTTGCCCCACCGCTACCCCTTTGCCCTCGTGGACCGCATTCTGGACTACGAGCCGGGGCAGTGGGCCATCGGCCGCAAGTGCGTCACCCGCAACGAGGAGTTTTTCAACGGCCACTTCCCGGCACAGCCGGTCATGCCCGGCGTGCTGCTGCTGGAAGCGCTGGCACAGACCGGCGCTGTGGCAGCGCTGAGCCTGCCGGAAAACAAGGGCAAGCTGGCGCTGTTCGGCGGCATCAAGAGTGCCCGCTTCCGTAAGCAGGTCACCCCCGGGGACGTGCTCACTCTGCACTGTGAACTGGTGCAGCAGCACGGCGCCGTGGGCGTAGGCAAGGCTTCGGCATGGGTGGACGGCAAGTGCGCCGTCACCGCAGAGCTGACCTTTGTGCTGACCGAAGCAGCAGAATAAAAACAGAAAACGCTCCCGTTCATCCCCTGTGGCGATGAACGGGAGCGTTTGATTTATAAAGCGCTTACAGCTTCTTGCCGGTCAGCAGCTCATAGGCTTCCAGATACTTGGCAATGGTCTTGTCAATGACATCCTGCGGCAGGTCGTAGTTGCTGTCGGGGTTGGCCTTCAGCCAGTCGCGGACAAATTGCTTGTCGAAGGAGGGCTGGCTGTGACCCGGCTCGTAGCCCTCCAGCGGCCAGAAGCGGGAGGAGTCCGGGGTCAGCATCTCGTCGCCCAGCACCACGTTGCCGTCCTCGTCCAGACCAAACTCGAACTTGGTGTCGGCAATGATGATGCCGCGGGAAAGTGCGTACTCGGCGCACTTTTTGTACAGAGCGATGGTGTAGTCGCGCAGCTTGGTAGCGTACTCCAGACCGTGGCCGGGGAACTGCTTTTCCAGCACGTCGATGCTCTGCTCGTAGGAGATGTTCTCGTCGTGGTCACCGATCTCTGCCTTGGTGGAGGGGGTGTAGATGGGCTCGGGCAGCTTATCGGACTCCTTGAGACCCTCGGGCAGCTGGATGCCGCACACCTTGCCGGTCTTTTGGTAGCTGGCCCAGCCGCTGCCGGTGATGTAGCCGCGCACGATGCACTCGATGGGCAGCATGGTCAGCTTGCGGCACATCATGCTGTTGCCGGTGAACTGGGGCTGACGGAAGAACTCCGGCATATCCTGCACATCCACGCTCAGCATATGGTTGGGCAGCAGATCGCGGGTATAATCGAACCAGAACTTGCTCATCTGGGTGAGCACGGTACCCTTTTTGGTGACCTTGTTTTTCAGGATGACGTCAAACGCAGAAATGCGGTCGGTGGCAACCATGATCAGGCTGTCGCCATTGTCGTAGATCTCGCGGACCTTGCCTTCTTTGATGGGTTTGAACTCAGTCATAATCAAACACTCCATTTTTCCATGTTCTCGGCAGCGCAGCAGCGCAGCGCAGTTCTTACCCTACTATTCTACCATACTGCCGCGCGGTTTAAAAGGAACAGAATAAAAGAAAAACGGGCAAGTTTTATGTTTTTATCGTGAAAAGTGCGCAAAAAACAGCAGGAAATTTCGGCGTTTTGACGATAAAAGTCGTACTTTATCCCCAAATGCACGCACCTTTGCAAAATGCAGTCATGGACAAGCGCCGCCGATTGCGGTATCATAAGAGTATAAGAGAACGTGTGCCCCTGCAAGGGGGCACGACAGCAGATGAGGAGGTAAAGAGTATGGGCAAATTTCCCAAGGGCTTTTTGTGGGGCGGCGCTACCGCCGCCAACCAGTGCGAGGGTGCATGGCAGGCAGACGGCAAGGGTCTTGCCACGGTGGATGTGACCCCCTTCGGCCCGGATCGTTTCCCGGTGGCAACGGGCTATATGGAGATGCTGGATTGTGACGATGCGCATTTCTACCCCAGCCACGAAGCCATTGACCTGTATCACCATTATAAAGAGGATATCGCCCTGTTTGCAGAGATGGGCTTCAAGTGCTTCCGGCTGTCCATTGCATGGACGCGCATCCTGCCCAACGGCGATGACGCCCAGCCCAACGAGGCAGGGCTGGCCTTCTACGACAGCATTTTTGACGAGTGCCATAAGTACGGCATCGAGCCGCTGGTCACCATCTGCCACTTTGACACCCCCATTGCCCTCATTAAAAAATACGGCGGCTGGAAAGACCGCCGCATGGTGGACGCCTACGTCCACTACTGCGAGGTGCTGTTCGACCGTTTCAAGGGCAAGGTGAAGTACTGGCTCACCTTCAACGAGATCAATATGCTGCTGCACCTCTCCTTTACCGGCGCAGGGCTGGTGTTCTATCCCGGCGAGAACGTGGAGCAGGTCAAGTATCAGGCTGCCCATCACGAGCTGGTAGCCAGCGCAAAGGCGGTAAAGCTGGCGCACGAAAAAATGCCGGACGCCATGGTGGGCTGTATGCTGGCAGCGGGACAGTTCTACCCCCGCACCTGCGCCCCGGAGGATGTGCGGGCGGCGCAGGAAGCCGATCGGGACAACTACTTCTTTACCGATGTGCAGGTGCGCGGCGCTTACCCCGTGTGGGCTAAAAAGCGGATGGAGCGTGCCGGGGTGCAGCTGCGCACCCAGCCGGAGGACGACCGCACGCTGCGGGAGGGCACGGTGGATTTTGTGTCCTTCAGCTACTATTCCAGCCGCTGCATCACGGTGGATAAAGAACTGATGGCGGCAGAAAATGCGGAAGGCAACGCCGTGTCGGCATCGGTGAAGAACCCCTACCTGAAAGCCAGCGAGTGGGGCTGGGCCATCGACCCGGTGGGTCTGCGGGTGACGTTGAACACCATCTACGACCGGTACGAAAAGCCCATGTTTATCGTGGAGAACGGTCTGGGTGCGGTGGATACCGTAGAACCGGACGGCTCCATCCACGACAGCTACCGCATCGATTACTTGCGGGCGCACATCGAGGAGATGGAAAAGGCCGTCAACGAGGACGGTCTGCCCCTGATGGGCTACACCACATGGGGTCCCATCGACCTTGTAAGCGCTTCCACCGGCGAGATGAAAAAGCGGTACGGCTTTATCTATGTGGACAAGGACAACGCCGGTAACGGCACCCTTGCCCGCAGCCGGAAGGACAGTTTTTACTGGTACAAAAAGGTCATTGCTTCGGACGGCGAGGACTTGGCTTGAGCCAACGCCCCGGCACTGTTTGCGGAACAGCAGCGCCGGGGCATCCATGTGTGAGGACGAACCGATAACGGAGAAAATTTATGACACCACAAATCATTGCACACCGCGGTGCTTCCTATCTTGCACCGGAAAATACCCTGACCGCCTTTAAAAAAGCCATGGAGCTGGGCGCGGACGGTGTGGAGATGGACGTACAGCAGACCAGCGATGCCGGGCTTGTGATCCACCATGACTATATGATCGATCTGCACACGGATATTTCCGGTAAGATCTACGATATGACCATGGGCGATCTAAAGACGCTGGATTTCGGCAGCTGGAAGGATGTACTGTTCAAAGACGAGAAGATCGCTACCCTGCAGGAGGCCATGGAGCTGTGCAGGCAGATGCCGGGGTGCACCGTGCATCTGGAACTGAAATCCACCATGGACAACGACCCAGACTTTGTGCCCCGGGTGCTGGAGGTACTGCAGCAGACCGAGATGGTGGAGCAGGTGATCCTTGTCTCCTTCAACCACGCGCTGCTGCGGCAGGCAAAGCAGCTGCTGCCGGAACTGCGGGTAGGCGCGCTGGTATACGGCGAGCTGGAAAGCCTGCTGCTGCCGCCGCCCATCATCTGGAAGGATCTGGGGCTGACCAACGGCATGGACGAAATGGAAGCCATGGATACCGCCCTGTCGGAGAGCGCAGCAGATGAGGAAAACTGCAGCTGGATGACCCGTTGGATGAGCGACAAGGTAAGTATGCTGCGGGCAAGCTTTCCCGGCGAGAGCCTGAACGAGATCTACAAGAACTTGATGGCGCAGCGGGATCTGCCCACCTATATCCGCAGTCTGGACTTTGTGCCGGAGTGGGTCAGCTGCGAGTACCACACTGCCTACAAAAATGCCGGTTTCATTGACGAACTGCACGAGATGGGCATCAAGGTGTCTCTGTGGACGGTGGATATGGAAGATACCGTCCGCAGTCTGCTGCGTACCAGCGCCGATGCCTACATCACCAACCGTCCCGACCGTGTGCGGGAATGGATGGAAAAGGAGCAGGCAGCAACGGCTGCCGGCAAATAATGTCAAGCAAAAAACACCGTCGTGCCTGCGGGCACGACGGTGTTTTTGTGTAATGCGCCGTTATTGCTGCTGCACCAGCTCGATGAACACGTTCATCTGCGGGGTCACCCATTTATCCCGGTGGTAGAACAGCTGCCGGTGCATCATGACGGTGCAGTCCGGCACGTTCAGCCGCGCCAGACGCCCCTCGGCCAGTGCGCTGCGCACGATATACTCCGGCAAAAAGGAAAGCCCCATGCCCTGCTCCACCATCTGGCACAGCAGCGCGGCGCTGCCCAGCTCCAGATAGGGGTGGATGGCAAGACCGTGCGCCGCCATGCACTGGTCCAGCGCGTCCCGGTAGCTCATGCCCCGCTCGGTAAGCAGGAATTCCTGCCGGGGCAGAAGATCCAGCGGGATGATGCTTTCCTGCGCCAGCGGATGCTGCGGCGGCGCAATGAAGCACACCGGTTCCGGTACGTCTGCCGCCAGCACCAGCGCAGGCTGCAAAAGGGGCTGGTCCAGCGTGTAGACAAGGTCTACCTGATTGGTGCTCAGCAATTGCAGCATCTCGTCCGTGGAAGCGGTATGCAGCACCAGTTCCACCTGCGGGCAGCGGGCGTGGTAGCGCTGCAATAGTCCCGGCAAAAAGGTGCTGCATACGGAATCCGCCAGCGCAATGCGCAGGCTGCCCCGCACCTGCTGGGCGGGCTGCAAGGCGGCCTGCGCCTGCTGGGCAGTTTCCAGCAGGGTGCGGGCGTAGCGTAAAAAGGTCTGGCCGGCATCGGTCAGACGCACCGTTTTGCCCACGCGGTCAAACAGCGGGGTGCCCAGTTCGGCTTCCAGCTGTGCAATTTGGGAGGACACCGCCGACTGCGAGTAGCCCAGCTGCCGCGCAGTGCGGGAAAAGCTGTGCAGCTCGGCGATGTGCAGAAAGGTGTTGACAGTCCGCAGTTCCATGAACAGCTCCTTTTATAACAGGGTGATGTCCCGCACGGTGAGCTGATCACCGTCCACGGTAAAATGCACCTCCAGCCCGGCAAACTCCATGCCGTACACCCGCTGCGGGTCGTGCTGATAGGAGGGGCGGGGGTCACTGGCAAGCACGCCCTGCAAAGCGGCGCGGTCGGCTTCCGGCACGGTCTGCCACAGCGCTTCAGGGCAGGACACTTCCAGATGGTGGGCGCGGGTCTGCCCGGTAAAGCCCTCGGCGGCGTCCGGGTGGCAGTCGGCGTAGGGGATATAGGGCTTGATATCGTAGATGGGGGTGCCGTCCATCAGGTCGGCACCGCGCACGATGAGCACCGGCCCCACGTCCGGGCGCTGCTCAATGGCCTCCAGCTTTACGCTGGAAAGTCCCAACGGATTCGGCCGGAAGGGTGACCGGGTGGCGAATACGCCCACCCGGGTGTTGCCGCCAAGGCGCGGCGGACGCACGGTAGGGGACCAGCTTTCCCGTACTGCGCCGGAAAACTGCCATACCAGCCAGATGTGGCTGAAATCCTCTAACCCGCGCAGGGCATCGGGGTTGCGGTATTCCGGGGTAAAGATGATCTCGCCCCGCAGCTCTTCTACCAGCCCGCTCTGGCGCGGGATGCCGAACTTGGTGGGAAATGCGGTATGGATATGGGCAATGACCTTCAGGGTCATGGCTTCGGGTGCCTGCTGCATGATGAACTCCTTGCTCAATAGATCTTTTCAATGGGGCAGTCGGCGGGGATGCCGTACCGGCTGCGGAAGGCCTGCAATTCCTGCGGGCCGCGGATCAACTGCACCTCGGTAAAATGGCCGGTGTGCAGATCCTGAAACCCGGCCACCTGCTCCCCGGTGCAGATGCTGCATCGCAGCACCGGTTTCTGGGCGGTGGGGTCGTAGGAGGGGGACATTTTCTTTTTGCCGAACACAGGCTGCTCCTTTCTCTCCTTATCTTATAAGCCGCGGCAAAGTCCCACGGCTTTGCCTTCGATGTGCAGCTCCGAAAGCTGCTCTCCGGCGTAGAACATGGGCGGGCATACGGCGGCGTTGTCCGCCAGCAGCATCACGGCATCGCCCTGCCGGTGGAAGTGCTTGAGAGTGGCTTCCTCGCCCACCCGCACGGCGGCGATCTCGCCCTGCTCCACCTCGGGCTGGCAGCGGATGCAGACGATGTCCCCGTTGCATATTGTGGGTGCCATGCTGTCTCCGTGGCAGGTCAGAGCAAAATCCGCGTGCCATGCGGCAGGCACCCCGATATAGCACTCAATATTCTGCTCGGCGGTGATGGGCGTGCCGCAGGCGATGGAGCCGATCAGCGGCACCTGCACCATGGCTGGCAGCGGCTCAAAGCCCGGGGGACAGGCGCAGGGTGCGCCCAGCCCCAGCAGGGCGGCGGGGGTGGTCTCCAGCGCCTGCGCCAGTTCCTCTACCTTGGACTGGGGCAGGTCGTTGATGCCTTTTTCCAGCTTGGTGATAGAGGAACGGGAGCGGTAGCCCATGCGTCGGGCAAGCTCCTCCTGCGAAAGACCCAGCTGCTCCCGGCGCAGACGGACACGGGTAGATAGATCGGACATGGCAGTTCTCCTAAAAACAATGCGTTGTAATGTGCGATAGAATGTTCTGGGTTGAGTATAGCAGAAAATTTCCTGAAAATCAACAATTCCCGCGCGTTTTGGGAATTTTAGGTTGACAAAAAATCAACAACGGAGTATAATACAACCAATGATTGTTGCAAATGCGGTGAACTACAAAAAAGGAGCGAAGCCATGGCAAACACAAACCTGATCTACACCTACATCCAAGACAGCGGCTACAAGCTGCAGTATGTGGCCAGTGTGCTGCATATCAGCAGCAACACCCTGCGGCACAAGCTGCTGGGCGAGACCCAGTTCAAGCTGGACGAAGCCGAGCGGCTTTCCACCATGCTGGGGCTGACGATGGCCGAGCGGGACGCCTGTTTTTTCGATGCCGAGAACCGGTTCTCGCGCAGTGCAGCGCTGGAACTGCCCAAAAGGGGGAAGCGCCAGTGACGCAGGAACAACGAAATCTGACCCGGAACGCCCTGCGCAGGTACGGCGAGCGTCACTGGGCGCGCACGCCGGAAAACCGCCGCTGGCAAAGTGCTATTGATGAGGGCATCGACTACTATCAAGCGCACGACCCCATGCGGGCAGATCTGCTGCGGATGCGCTTTTTTGAGCGGCGACCGGAGGACGAGATCTTAGAGCAGCTGCACATCGGCCGCACCACCTACCAGAAGGCGCTGCAGGATCTTTTGAGCACTATCGCCGTCTACGCCGCCCAGCGCGGCGCGTTCTGAACGGAAATAACAGTGAAAAGTGCCCCGGAAACGCTCACGGGCGTTTCTGGGGCACAAACGTATAATAAAAGGAAACCTTCCCATAAAACAGGGCTGCTGCACCGTGTTTCGTGCAGCAGCCCTGTTTTGGTTATTTCTTTTTAGCGTCCGGATCCTCGCAATGGCTGTGGCAGGAGGCGCAGTTGCCGCTGCAGCCCTCGCCCTTCCAGCCGCCCTGTCTGGAAATCCAGACCACAGCCAGCGCAAACAGCACAGCCAATATTACCAGCGTGATGATCCCGCGAAGTGTCAGCATATTCATCCCTCGATTTCTCTTATGCAGCTTTCTGCCCCCCAAGTATACACGATTTGCAGGCAAAGAGCAACAGCCTGCCGCACATTTTTTTGTGCAGGGCGCAGCAGCTGCTGCTGCCCGGCGGCAATGCTGCACGACCGGTGTTCGGCGCAACATTTTTGCAGCCGGAGAAAGTGCTTCGAAAAAAGTAAAATAATTTTAAATTAGGGCTTGCATTTCGGTAAATGCCGTGCTATAATAATCACGTTCCAGTTCGGAACGCACAACACAAGCGAATATGGAGGATTAGCTCAGCTGGTTAGAGCACCTGCATCACACGCAGGGGGTCTGGGGTTCGAGTCCCTAATTCTCCACCATACAGTTCGTACTCGAACCCGAGAGGGTTCGGGTGCGTTTTTTGTTTATCGGAGGGTTTGCCTGCGCAACAGAGCGGCAAACAGGCAAAGGCAGGGCATCGCGCACGACACATATTATAAACAAAGCAGGGGCTGCTGCACAGGGAAGAAACCTTGTGCAGCAGCCCCTTATATTATATGTAGGAAGGATCAGTCTTTCTTCTCTGCGGTGCGGGCAAAGAAGTTGGCAAGGACAGCGCCGGAAATGTTATGCCACACTGAGAACACAGCGCCGGGGATGGTTGCCAGCGGATACTGTGCAAAGTGGGCAGCAGCCAGAGAGGTGGCAAGACCGGAGTTCTGCATACCCACCTCGATGGAGATCGCGCGGCATTTGGTGGAATCCAGCTTCAGCAGCTTGCCCACGCCAAAACCGGTAAGGTAGCCCAGCAGGTTGTGCAGGATGACCACGGCAAGGATCAGCAGGCCGCTGGTCATGATCTTAGCGGAGTTGGCAGACACAACGGCGCAGATGATCAGCACGATGGCGGTGGTGGAGATCAGCGGCAGCACGCGGACGGCGTTCTGGGTGAAGGCGTGGAAGAAGTGGTTGACCACAAAGCCCAGTGCGATGGGCACCAGCACCACCTTGACGATGGACAGGAACATATTTACAGGGTTCACATCCACGCGCTGGCCGGCATACAGCAGGGTGAGCAGCGGGGTGAGGAAGGGTGCCAGCACGGTGGAAACGGCAGTCATGCCAACGGACAGTGCAACATCGCCCTTGGATAGGTAGGTCATCACGTTAGAGGAAGTGCCGCCGGGGCAGGTGCCCACAAGGATGACGCCGATGGCCAGCTCGGTGGGCAGGTGGAACAGCTGGGTCAGCGCCCATGCAAGGAAGGGCATCAGGGTGAACTGTGCAATGCAGCCGATGATCACGTCCTTCGGGCGGCTGAATACAACCTTGAAATCCTCCGGTTTCAGGGTAAGACCCATGCCGAACATGACGATGCCCAGCAGGGTGTTGACCCACGCGGTCTTTACCACGCTGAAGGGACCGGGGAACAGCAGCGCCAGTGCCGCCACCACAATGACGATGACGGCCATGTACTTGCCCACAAAATCGCTTGCTTTTTCCAATGTTTTCATGATGATACTCCTTTTTCCTGAACACTTATTTTTGCGGATGTAAAGGCAATGAAACATCCGGGAAATGGCTTTCCCGCAAACAAAAACGCCTTTGTCCCTTACGGTTCGTAAGAGACAAAGGCGTATAAACTCCTCTGCGGTACCACTCTTATTGCCGGTGCAAAGCCCGGCCCCTCAGTGCGCATCCAACAATGCGCGGCCCGTGATAACGGGGGCCTGCCGTTCCCGCTTACTGGGGCGCAGATGCCGCCCATTCAGCCGGAAAGCTCGGAGAGGATCTTCCCACGGACACCCTGCACTGCCTTGCACCATCCGGCAGCTCTCTGCAGCATTCTTTCCGGGTACTCTTTCTCGTCATAGCCGAATATTTCACTGCCACGGAGTATACTCCCCCTAAAGGCGGAAGTCAAGGGATGCGGCCTGTCTGCTTTTTCACCTGATTCACATCAAAGGTGAACACAGCTCATGCGGTGCTGCCTTGCCATGGGCTGCGCCGCGCAGCGCGGTGCAGCTTTCCAACTTTTTACAAATAAAGTAAAAAGTTTCGTTTGCTATATAAAAGTAAACGATTAAGACTGCTTTGCTAAAGAATACAACATGAAATATGAAAAATAACCGGACCACGACAGCAAGCACCAATGTGGAATATGTTGTTACCGCTTCTTACGAGTGGAGCGTACCTTCCAAGATTACATTTACAGACACAATCGCAGAAGTAGAAGCAAATGCGGATACCGGGGATACCTAGAAGGTGAAAGTTACAAAGAACATTATTCCGAACAAGAAGAAGCTACAAATCACCGTTAGCTCGACTACCACTAAAGAAGAGGGCGGCGTAACGAAATTCGCTATCAAAACAGATGAGGATGCCTACTTGATTTATGTAATCAAAAAAGGAACCACTTACGATGATGAAATTGCTGTGGGCGGTGAGGTCATGAGTGCTGATTCCGGTAAATATGCGGCAGATACCCCGCTGAAGTTTTTCTTGACAAAGGATACTGGTACAAATGTGTCCGAAAAAGCGGGCAGCTACTTTGGCGTAGCAGTCTTTACGGCACAGTTGGTTGCTGCCACCTAACCCACCCACCCAACCTGAATCAAACCTGAACCCAAAGGGGAGACGGGAGCTGTTCCCTCTCCCCTTTTTTGGGCTTTACAGCAAACCAGACTCCCTCAGTCTGCTGCGCAGACGGCCCCCTCTGGGATGGGGCCTTGGCAGGACGGGAAGGTTTCTGGCTAAAGCACAAAGCTTTCGGTTTCGCCAGAGACTCCCTCCCCGAGGGAGCTGTCAAAGCCGTCAGGCTTTGACTGAGGGAGTTCCCACCCCAAAAGCAGCCACCCCACACAAGGAGGACACATGATGAATCACTGTGCAAAAAACTGCTGGGTCTTGCGTTTGCGCTGGCTCTGTGCCTTGCGGTGGGTGGAACTGCGCTTGCCCAAACGCCGGTATTTGCCGATGTGCCGGACGCCGCCTTTGATGCAGCCCCCGACCCGCTGCCGGAGGAACTGGACGATGCCTTTGGCGTAGACCCCGGCGGGGACACGGACGCCCCGCTGCCGAGCTGACAAAACAAAAAGGTGAAGTGATCTTTTGGTCACTTCACCTTTTTTGCTTGCACGTTTTGCCGGAGACAACCGCTCAGAGCAGCTTTACAGCCAGCGCTTCGGTGGTGCGCTCCTGCGCTTCGGTGCTGCCGGGCTTGTCGTCCAGAATGTACCGCAGCACCAGCACCTCGGCCACATACAGCACTGCCACCTTGATGGGGATGCTGCCGGAGTCCAGCGGGCTTTCCTGTGCGCCGCACAGCAGCACAAGGTCTGCCAGCTTTGCGCCGGGGGAGTCCTCGTAGTGGGTGATCAGGATGACCTTTGCCCCGTTGGCCTTGGCGGTGCGCAGGGTCTCTATCAGGTCGCGGGTAGCGCCGGAGTAGGAGACGAACAGCACCACGTCCTGCTCGGTCATCAGGCTGGCAGCCATTACCTGCATATGGCTGTCGGCAACGGCGCGGAACTTGTTGGTGATGCAGGCAAACCGGGCGCAGATCTCGTTGGCGGCTGCCATGCTGCCGCCCTGTCCCATGCAGAACACCTGCCGGGCACTGTGCAGCAGCGCCACGGCCTGCTCCACCGCCTGCGGCGAAAGGGCGTTCTGGGTGCCGTTGATGGCGGTCATGAACAGCGCCGAAGCGTGCTCGCACAAAGTGGCGGTGTCGGCGTCCGGGGCGGGCTCCTGCTGGTTCACCAGCACGCCGGTGGCGTTGGCCTGTGCCAGCGCAATGCGCATTTCATGGTAGCCCTCAAAGCCCAGCGCCCGGCAGAACCGGAACACCGTGGCCTCAGCCACCTGACACTCTCTGGCCAGCGACGATATGGACAGATACTGTGCCTCCGCAGCGTGCTGCACCAGATAGTCCGCCACCGTGCGGCCGGATCTTGTCAGGTCGCCCTGATGCTGCTGCAGCAGCTCCCAAAAATTCGTAGACATTCTTCCTTCTCCTCACTCGGCTGCCGGCAGTGCACCGGTGCCGTTTTGGTGATTACCTTCTTATATAAAAGTATAAGAGAAACCGCGCCGCTGTGCAAGAGGCGTAATGACCACATTTTGCCCGCCGGTTCTGTGCAGAGGGCACAGTTTTGGCAGAAAAAACGCTTCAAATTGTGAAAATGATTTTCATTTTTACAATTTTGGCTCTGAAAGTTGTTTTCAATATAACAGCGGGAAGTGTACCGTTTTGTAACTATTTTGACAAGTGAAGTGTGCAAAATTATTGTGTTTTTTCTGATATCCCACAATTTTGTGCAGGCTGCTGGGTTTAAAAATGAAAATTTATGAAAAGAATGAATGGACAAAATGAAAATTATTTTCTATAATTAGGCTACAAACAACGGCTGCGGACACGAGCAGCCGCTACGAGCAAAACGGAGCACGATCCCTGATGGGTCGAAGAAGATGAACAAGGAGAATCTACCATGAAAAACTGCATTTCCCGCCGTTCGTTCCTGAAGGCTGCCGGTATTCTGGGCGCTGCCGGCGCACTGGCCGCCTGCGGCGGTTCCTCCTCCAGCAGCACTGCTGCTTCCTCCACCGCTTCCTCTGCTGCTGCAAGTGCAGCCAGCACCGGCGCAAGCATCAAGCTGTGGACATACCCCATCGGCGGCTGGGGCAATGACGATACCGTCCAGAACCTGATCTCCAGCTTCAACGCAAAGTACCCCGACATCAAGGTGACCGTGGAGTATCTGGACTACACCAACGGCGACGATCAGGTGAACACCGCCATCGAGGGCGGCAGCGCACCCGATCTGGTCATGGAAGGCCCCGAGCGTCTGGTGGCAAACTGGGGTGCCAAGGGCGTTATGGCTCCGCTGAACGATCTGTGGACCGATGATGCCAAGAAGGACATCTACGCTTCTGTGGAGTCTGCCTGCCACAACGAAAAGGGCGACTACTACGAGTACCCCCTGTGCATGACCGCACACTGCATGGCCGTGAACATGACCAAGGTCAAGGAAGTGGGCGCTGACCAATACATCGACACCGACAAGCACACCTGGAGCACCGACGGCTTCCTCAAGACCGTGGACGCACTGTACAAGGGCGGCTACGAGAACGTGGCAGCCATCTACTGCAGCGGTCAGGGCGGCGACCAGGGCACCCGTGCTATCATCAACAATATGTACGGCGGCACCTTTACCGATGCAGCCCACACCAAGTACACCGCCGACTCTGCCGAGAACATCAAGGCCATTCAGGCTCTGTACGATGCAAAGGGCGTCAACTTTGATCCCTCTATCAACGGCGGCGAGGAGATCACCCTGTTCCGCAACGGCACCCTGCAGATGGCTTTCTGCTGGAACATTGCACAGCAGCTGAACGCTGACACCGCTGCCGCAGGCCAGACCATCAGCGGCGACGAGATCTTCCCCATGGCATTCCCCACCGCAAGCGGCGACCCGAAGCTGTGCGGCGGCATCTGGGGCTTCGGCATCTTTGATAACGGCGACGAGGCCAAGATCAAAGCTGCAAAGACCTTTATCGAGTTCATCGCTGCCGACCCCTCTCAGGTCAAGGACAGCGTGCTGGCTTCCACCTACTTCCCCGTCCGTACCAGCGTGGGCGATATTTACGCCGGTAACGAGGTCATGAGCGAGTACAGCAAGTTCATGGGCTATCTGGGCGACTACTACCAGATCACCCCGGGCTGGACCACTGCCCGCACCGAGTGGTGGAATATGCTGCAGCGCGTGGGCTCCGGTGAAGCCGTCGAGACTGCCGTCAAGACCTTTGTGGACAACGCAAACGCAGCCGCTGCTGCCGAGGCATAAGCGCTACTTTTTCTGAACTGCATCACAGCTGAACCGCAAGGCCCCTTCCTCCGGGTGAGGGAGGGGCCTTTTTACGGAAAAAACACTCTCAAACGAAAGGTCTGGTGATCCTCTTGGCTGCAAAGACGGCAATGAAAGAGCCCAAACGCAGCAGTGCGCTGGTACGGCGCGAAACCTTCGCCTCCTACTGCTTCCTGCTGCCCAGCCTGATCTTCTTTCTGGGCTTCGTCATCTACCCCATGATCCTCTGCGTGGTGACCAGTTTCTTTGACTCCACCATGAACCGCGCGGATATCTTTGTGGGTCTGGCAAACTACAAGACCCTGTTTGCCGACCCCATCTTCCTTGGTGCATTAAAGAACACCTTCGTCATCGTTATCGTGTCGGTGCCCATCACCTGTATCTTCTCGCTGTGGGTGTCCTCCGCCATCGTAGACCTGCCGGAGTGGGCGACCAGCCTTTTCCGCTGCGTGTTCTACCTGCCCGTGGTCACCGGCTCTGTCGCCGTTACCGTGGTGTGGAAGTGGATGTACAACAACTACTACGGCATCTTCAACTATCTGGGCAAGAGCCTTGGCATTCTGGACAAAAACATCAACTGGCTGGGTGACGAGCGGTTCGCTCTGGGCTGTATCATCCTGATCCTGCTCACCACCTCCGTAGGTCAGCCCATCGTGCTGTACGTTTCGGCACTGGGCAACGTGGATCAGTCCATCGTGGAAGCTGCCGAGGTGGACGGCGCTACCGACCTCCAGTGCTTCTGGAAGATCAAGTGGCCCGCCATTATGCCCACCACCCTGTACATTCTGGTCATCACCACCATCAACTCCTTCCAGTGCTTTGCACTGATCCAGCTGCTGACCTCCGGCGGCCCCAACCACAAGACCGATACCATTATGTACTACATCTACTACACCGCCTTCAAGCAGTATAAGTACGGCTACGGCAACGCCATGGGCGTGGTGCTGGCGGTGATCATCGCCATTCTGTCTGCTGTCCAGTTCAAGATGGGCAACAAGGATAATTAAGGAGGTGCGGAACAATGCGTGCAACTGCTGCAAAAAAGCAAAAACCGTTGAAGCGCCATCCCAGTAAACTGAAAAAGATGAGCGCCTACGCCATTCTGGCGATCATCCTCATCAGCATCATGGCGGTGCTGTTCGCCTTCCCGCTGTACTGGATCATCACCGGCTCCTTCAAGACCGGTGCTGCCATCAATGCCACTACCCCCGAGTGGTGGCCCAGCCAGTGGGTGCTGACCAACTACCAGAAACTGTTTGCCGGTAAGCGTGCCCCGCTGTGGCAGCTGGCTGTGCCCTTCGGCTCCAAGTTCAGCGCCAACGGCGAGCCCGTCTACTTCTCGGTAGGCCCCATGGCTCCCGCCGCCATCCGCTGGATGATCAACACTGTGTTCATGGCAGTCATGTCCATGATCCTTACCTGCCTGACCGCCGCCATGGCCGGTTATGCGCTGGCAAAAAAGCGCTTTGTGGGCCGCAAGCTGCTGTTCACCCTCATTGTCTGCGCCATGGCACTGCCCAAGCAGGTCATCCTGATCCCCCTGCTGCGCGAGATGAGCGCACTGAACCTGTACAACACCATCTGGGCGGTCATCTTCCCCATCGTGGGCTGGCCGTTCGGCGTGTTCCTGATGAAGCAGTTCAGTGAGGGTATCCCCACCGAAATGCTGGAAGCTGCCCGTATCGACGGTGCCAGCGAGGCACGCACCTTTGTCAAGATCGTGCTGCCCATGGTCAAGCCCGGTATCGGTGCACTGGCCATCTTTACCTTCATCAACAGCTGGAACGATTACTTCATGCAGTTGATCATGCTGTCCAGCACCAGCAACCTGACCATCTCGCTGGGCATTGCAAAGCTGCAGGCAGAGAACAGCACCGACTTCGGCCTGATCATGGCCGGTGCCGCCCTGGCCGCTGTGCCGATTATCATCATCTTCCTCATCTTCCAGAAGTACTTCACCAAGGGCATCGCAATGGGTGCGGTCAAGGGCTAAAATTGCGACCGCGGCAAGAGGGCAAAAATACCCCCCGCCCGGAGCGAAAAGCCGCAGAACCTGATACGAATAACTATTTTATCTCGATTTATTACTAATTGTAAAGAAGGGCTTGAAACATGAAAGATATCAAAAAATATCAGGGTGTCATCCCTGCCTTTTACGCCTGCTATGACGCAGAGGGCAACATTTCGGTGGAGGGCGTCAAGGCGCTGACCCGCCACCTGATCGCCAAGGGCGTCAAGGGCGTGTATGTGGGCGGCTCCTCCGGCGAGTGCATCTACCAGCACGTCGATGAGCGCAAGACGGTGCTGGAAGCCGTGATGAGCGAAGCCAAGGGCAAGCTGACCGTCATTGCCCATGTCGGCTGCAACAACACCGCCGACAGCATGGAGCTGGCACGCCACGCCGAGAGCGTGGGCGTGGACGCAATTGCCTCCATCCCGCCCATCTACTTCCACCTGCCGGAGTACGCCATTGCCAAGTACTGGAACGATATGTCCGCTGCAGCACCCAACACTGAGTTCGTCATCTACAATATCCCGCAGCTGGCAGGTACGGCGCTGACCATGAGCCTGCTGAACGAGATGCTGAAGAACCCCAACGTGGTAGCCGTGAAGAACAGCTCCATGCCCACGCAGGACATCCAGATGTTCAAGGATGCCGGCATCGCCGCCCGCGGCGAGGGCAACTTTGTGGTGTTCAACGGTCCGGACGAGCAGTTTGTTTCCGGCCGCGTCATCGGTGCAGACGGCGGCATCGGCGGCACTTATGCCGTGATGCCGGAGCTGTATCTGGCTATGAACGCCCATCTGGAAAAGGGCGAGATCGCAAAGGCTCGTGCCATCCAGTACGAGGCCAACCGCATCATCTACAAGATGTGCTCTGCCCACGGCAACCTGTATGCGGTGCAAAAGGAGATCCTGCGCCGGATGTACGGCTTGGAACTGGGCAGCGTGCGCGCCCCGATGCCCGGCCTGATCCCCGAGGATGAAGCCATCGTGGCCGAAGCACAGGCCATGATCGAAGCCGCCATCGCAAAGCTGTAACAAAATAAAAGCGCCCCTCTCCGTCTCTTTTTCAGAGGGGAGGCGGGCGCTTCTTTTATTGGAGGAAACGCGAATGATCTGCGATACCCTGCAGCATCTTGGCCGGTACAGGGGACTGCACCCCAACCTGGATACCGCCATTGACTATCTGCTGACCCACGACCTTGCCGCCCTGCCGCTGGGGCGCACCGAGGTGGACGGGGACAAGGTGTTCATCAACCTGATGGACGCCACCTTGCACCCGGATGCGGGCTACCACCCGGAGTACCACAAGCTTTATGCTGATTTACAGGTAGACCTTACCGGCAGCGAGGGCTGGGGCTACACCAATCTGCCCGGCGCGGAGATCGGGGAGTTTACCGGGGACTGCGGCTTTCAGGATAGTGCCAGCGTAGTGACCGGTGCACTGGGCGAGGGTCGATTTGTACTGTTCTTCCCGGAGGAACTGCATAAACCCGGCCTTGTACAGCACGGATGCGTCAGCGTGCGCAAGGCAGTTGTCAAGATCAGAATGGAGGAGTAAGACCATGGAAAAGGAAAAGCTGTTTGCACAGATCAAGGGCGGGCTGATCGTGTCCTGTCAGGCACTGGAGCACGAGCCGCTGTACACCAAGGAGGGCGGCGTGATGCCCCTGATGGCGAAAGCTGCCGCCATGAGCGGGGCTGTGGGCATCCGCGCCAACACCGTGCGGGATATTACCCAGATCAAACAGGTGGTGGACCTGCCGGTCATCGGCATCATCAAAAAGGACTACCCCGGCACGCCCATGTACATCACCGTCACCATGAAGGAAGTGGACGAGCTGGTGGCCTGCGGGGTGGATATCCTTGCCGTGCAGGGCACCGGTGCGCTGCGCCCGGACGGCTCTACCTCCGCGCAGTTCATCCGCGCCATCAAGGCAAAGTACCCTGAGCAGCTGGTGATGGCCGATTGCGATAACCTTGAAAATGCCATGCTCTGCGCCGAAGCCGGTGCCGACTTTGTGGGCACTACCATGCGCGGCTACACCCCGGAGACCACCGGCATTGACGATATCGACTTTGACTTCATCCGTAAGCTGGCGGCAGAGTGCCCGGCAAAGATCATTGCCGAGGGTCACATCCACTACCCGGAGCAGGCGGTCAAGGCGCTGGAAGCCGGTGCCTTTGCGCTGGTGGTGGGCGGTGCCATTACCCGCCCGGCAGAGATCACAGCACGCTTTACCGGTGCCATCAACGCCGCAAAGAAATAACACAGGGGAGTGCCTGCTATGAAACACTATCTTGGTATCGACATCGGCGGCACAGCCGTCAAGCTGGGCATCGTGGACGAAGCCGGCAGGGTGCTGGCGAAAGCTGAGGAGAGCGTAAGCTTTGACGGCTACCGCACCCCCATCCTGACCACGGTGCTGAAAGCTGCACAAGCTTTCCTTGCCGCGCAGAGCGTCCCGGCGGAAAGCCTTGCGGGCATCGGCGTGTCTGCCACCGGGCAGATCGACAGCCGCAAGGGCATCGTGGCGGGCACCTGCGGCAACCTGCCCAACTACATTGGCGCACCCATCAAGGCGGAACTGGAAAAGACCTTTGGTCTGCCGGTCACGGTAGCCAACGACGCCAACTGCATGACGCTGGGCGAGGTGTGGGTCGGCGGCGCACAGGGCTATACGGACGTCATCGGCGTGACGCTGGGCACCGGCGTGGGCGGCGGCATCCTGACCGGCGGCCGTCTGCTGGAAGGCGCGCGGGGTCTGGGCGGCGAGCTGGGACACTACCGCACCCACGCGCTGGACGGCGTGGACTGCACCTGCGGCGCAAAGGGCTGCTGGGAGCGCTACGCCGCCACCACCGCTCTGGTGCGCGCCGCGCAGGAGAAAAACCCGGCATGGAAGGATGGCCGCGCCATCTTTGCCGCCGCTGAGGCGGGCGACAAGACCGTGCTGGCGCTGCTGGACGCATGGACGGACGAGATCGCGCAGGGACTGGCGGGCATGGTGCATATCTTCAACCCGCAGCTGATTTTGATCGGCGGCGGCGTATCTGCCCAACAGAAGCTGCTCATCGACCCCATTGCCGCCAAGGTAAAGGCTGCAGTCATGCCCGCCTTTGCCGAAGGGCTGGAAATTCGCGCCGCGCAGCTGCACAATGACGCCGGGATGGTGGGCGCTGTGTACTACTTCCGGCAGACGATGGAAAAGGAGTAATTTGGTTATGAAAAAGCATATTCTCTGTCTGGGTGATTCCAACACCCACGGCTACTGCGCCGACCCCAACGACTGCGCCGACCACGGCATCCGCTTCAACGAGGATGAGCGCTGGACCTGCCGCCTGCAAAAGGCGCTGGGCGAAGAATATCTGGTCACCGAGGAGGGACTTTCCGGCCGCACTACCGTGTTCGTGGACCCGCTGCATGAGTCCATGGATGCGCTGAGCGTGGCTTACGCCCTGCTCAAGAGCCACGAGGTCATCGACCTGCTCATCATCATGCTGGGCACGAATGACGTCAAGGAGCGCTTTGGCGCAAACGCCGCCTGCATCGGCGCGGGCATGGAGCGGCTGCTGCTCAAGGTCAAGAGTGTGGACTGCTGGGGCGGCAAGGCACCTAACATTCTGGTGGTGGCGCCGCCCTGCATCAAGGACGGCTTCCACGATGCCGTGATGGGCGCAGGCTGCGTGGAGAAATCCCGCGGCGTTGCCGAGCAGCTGCGCATCGTAGCCGAGCGGCAGGGCGTGCACTTTATGGACGCCGCCGAGTGCGAGTTCAACGAGGTGGACTTTATGCACCTGACCTGCAAGGGTCACGCCCGGCTGGCAGAGCTGCTGGGCGCAGAGGTGCCGAAGCTTATCTGAGCAAAAAGATGTCAGAGCGATCCCGGAAGGTCTGCGGACTTTCCGGGATCGCATTTTCATGCAGGCAGGGGAGAAAGCTCGATTTCCGGGACAGCATGGAAAAGCCACGCGGCAAGCGCCGCTTTTTCCTCCATACTGCCGCCTTTTTTGTTGACAAGGCACCGGCTTGCTATTATAATAGTGTAGTCAAAATGGCATTCCTGTGCGGCTTTGTGGCTGCGCGAAAGAAATACAGCTAATAACAAGGAGAGATTCTCAAATGGCACAAGAGATCAAGATGTCCGCTGCCGGTCTGAAGGCAATGCAGGAGGAGCTGGAATACCTCAAAACCGTCCGCCGCAAGGAGCTGGCTGAAGAGATCAAGGAAGCCCGCAGCCACGGCGACCTGTCTGAGAACAGCGAGTACGACGAGGCCAAGAATACGCAGGGTCTGGTGGAGAACCGCATCACCGAACTGGAGCAGACCATCAAGAACGCAGTTATAATCGACGAGAGCGAGCTGAGCGTGGATAACGTCTCCGTGGGTACCCACGTCACCATCCGCGAGACCGGCGAGGACGAAGCCGAGGAATACGATATCGTGGGCCGCACCGAAGCTGACGCCTTCAACGGCAAGATCAGCGATGAGAGCCCCTGTCTCTTATACACATCTGACGCTGCCGACGATATGCAG